>Ga0310697_10001048_pt1 | contig 33771 bp, 27 predicted proteins | sample 172DNAGHGlowgp2_FD_203883 | JGI IMG/M metagenome (GOLD analysis project Ga0310697, IMG submission 203883) | Sheep rumen microbial communities from Palmerston North, Manawatu-Wanganui, New Zealand - 1728 DNA GHGlow gp2 (v2) (version 2) | ecosystem: Host-associated > Mammals > Digestive system >... | reverse complement strand
TGGTAAACTTCTAAATTCTGGAAATTAAAAAGCCGATCCATGTTAATCGCAATGAATGTCCATAATCCATAAACCCTCAACCCTCAACCGCGCCTTTGGCGCGCTCGCACCACTTCCTTGCATTCACAAAGGCTTCAAGCCACGGTGTCACCTCGTCCTTGCGGCGGTCGGCGGGATAGTAGGCGCACTGCCAGGGGAAGATGGCGCGCTCCAGGTGCGGCATCATCGCCAGATGGCGACCGTCCGCCGAGCAGAGACCAGCCACGCTGTAGTCGGAGCCGTTGGGGTTGCCGGGATACTGGTCGTAGCTGTACTTGGCCACCACATGATACTCGCTCTCGGGCTGCGGCAGATGGAACTTGCCCTCGCCGTGGGCCACCCAGATGCCCAGCTTCGAGCCGGCCAGCGTGCCGAGCATCACGCTGTTGTTCTGGGGGATGGTGAGGCCGAGGAAGGCGGACTCGAACTTGTGCGAGGTATTGTGGAGCATAGCGGCCCCCCTTACGGCCCCCGAGGGGGCTTCTATTGTTTTGCTATTAGAGGACTTTCCATCCGTGTCCCCCTCGGGGGACGACAGGGGGGCCACTTCAAGAAGACCCAATTCCACCATCAGCTGGCAACCGTTGCAGATGCCGAGCGAGAGGGTGTCGGGACGGGCATAGAAGCGGTCGAGGGCTGCCTTGGCCTTCGGGTTGTAAAGGAAAGCACCCGCCCAACCCTTGGCAGAGCCGAGGACATCGCTGTTCGAGAAGCCGCCGCAGAAGACAATCATCTGGATCTCGTCCAGCGTCTCGCGACCCGTGATGAGGTCGGTCATCATCACATCCTTCACGTCGAAGCCGGCCAGGTAGAGGCTGTAAGCCATCTCACGCTCACCATTCGTTCCCTTCTCCCTAATAATTGCCGCTTTGGGAGACCCACCCCCCAGCCCCTCCCTTGTAGGGAGGGGAGTAAGATGTGTTTGACTCGCAGCCTTACTCATAGCAGAAAGGTGACTACTCCCCTCCCTACAAGGGAGGGGCAGGGGGGTGGGTCTGTTCATCTTCCACTGCAATGGTTGCTGCTTATAGTTCTTATAGCGCTCTTCGGCGCAGCCGTTCATGCTCTGCTTGGTATCGAGCTGATAGGACGTGTGATACCAGATGTCGCGCAGCTGGTCGATGTCGAGGGTCTCCTCGTAGTCCCCCTTGCGGATGCGCAGCGAACGCTCCTTGGCGGGGACACCTATATATATGTAGCCTACGCCGGCTTCGTCCATCAGCTTCTTGAACTCCTCCTCGTGTTTCGTGCTCACCTGCACGACCACACCCGGGTTCTCGGCGAAGAGGATCTTCGTGAGGTCTTCGCAGGCGAAGTTGTTGAGGTTGACCTTCAGGCCGCCCTTCGTGTTGGCGAAGCACATCTCCAGGAGGGTCGTGATGAGACCGCCGGCGCTGATGTCATGACCTGCCAGCAGCAAGCCCTTCTTCACGCAGTCCTGCACGGCATCGAAGGCATCACGGAAATATTCGGGATTCGTGCATGTCGGCACATCGGAGCCCACCTTGCCTTTGCTCTGTGCATAGGCGCTGCCGCCGAGGCGCAGCTCGTCAAACGAGAAGTCGATATGGTAGAGGGCGCTCTTGGGCTCATCGGCCAGCACAGGACTCACCACCTTGCGCACATCGCTGACCTCACCGCCGGAAGTGACGATGACGGTGCCCGGCGCGATGACCTTCGTGCCATCGGGGTATTTCTGCGTCATCGAGAGGCTGTCCTTACCTGTCGGCACATTGATTTCCAGGGCGCAGCAGAACTCCGAGAGCGCCTCCACGGCCTTGTACAGACGCGCATCCTCACCCTTCTGTGAGCGGCACGGCCACATCCAGTTGGCACTGAGACTGACGCTGTCGAGACCTTCCGCCAGCGGAGCCCACACGATATTCGTCAGGCTCTCTGCCACAGAGAGGACAGAGCCCGCGGCGGGGTCTGCGAGACCGGCCTGCGGCGCATGACCGAGGGCCGTAGCAATACCTTTCTCTCCTTTGTAGTCGAGGGCTACGACGCCGCAGTCCGAGAGCGGCAGCTGCAGCTCGCCCTGACATTGCTGGCGCGCCACCTTACCCGTCACGGAGCGGTCCACCTTGTTCGTCAACCAGTCCTTGCAGGCCACCGCCTCGAGCGAAAGGATGCGCCCAAGGGCGCGGTTGAGGGTTGATGGTTTATCGTTTATGGTGCGCTGCGCTTGGCCTCCCTCATCCCTCAACCTTAAACCCTCAACCGGCGCGTAGCGCCTCTCGACGGTTTCGTCGGTCATCACCGTCTTGGGTGAGTGGCCGAACATCTGGGCCACGTCGAGGTCGAAGGGACGGACACCGTCGCCCTGCTCGAAGGCGAAGTGGGCGTCGCCTGTGGTCTCGCCAACAACATACAGTGGGGCGCGCTCGCGCTCGGCAATCTTGCGGACGTGGTCGATGTGTTCCTCCTGAATCAGCAGGCCCATGCGCTCCTGACTCTCGTTGGCGATGATCTCCTTGCTGGAGAGCGTCGGGTCTCCGATGGGCAGCTTGGTCATATCAATGAGGCCGCCGCACTCCTCCACCAGCTCGCTCAAGCAGTTCACATGACCTGCCGAACCGTGGTCGTGAATCGAGACGACGGGGTTGACATCCTCTTCGCACAGCGAACGCACCAGGTTGTAGGCGCGTTTCTGCATCTCGGGGTTGGCACGCTGCACAGCGTTCAGCTCGATGCCGCTGCTGTAGCGACCCGTATCCACGCTGCTCACGGAGCCGCCGCCGAGGCCGATGCGGTAGTTGTCACCGCCCACGACGACAATCTTGTTGCCCTTCTCGGGCGTGCCCTTCAGGCAGTCGCGCTTGGTGCCGTAGCCCACGCCGCCTGCCAGCATGATGACCTTGTCGTAGCCATACTGCTCGCCGTTCTCCTCATGCTCGAAGGTGAGCACAGAGCCCGTAATCAGCGGCTGGCCGAACTTATTGCCGAAATCGCTGGCACCGTTCGAAGCCTTGATCAGAATCTGCTCAGGCGTCTGATAGAGCCACTGACGTGGCTTCATGGTTGAGGGTTTATGGTTGAGGGTTGAGGGCTCTTTTCCCTCATCCATAAACCCTAAACCCTCATCCGACTTCGGATACGAAGTCATATACACCGCCGTGCCGGCGATGGGCCAGGAGCCTACGCCGCCACCCATGCGGTCGCGGATCTCGCCGCCGGTGCCTGTGCTGGCGCCGTTGAAGGGCTCCACGGTCGTGGGGAAGTTGTGCGTCTCGGCCTTGATGCTGATGACACTCTCGATGGGCTTCACGCGGAACCAGTCGCTGGTGGCGTGGTCGGCGGGTGCGAACTGCTCCACGACGGGACCTTCGGCAAACGCCACATTATCCTTATATGCGGAGATGATCTTATGCGGGTTCTCCTGGGTCGTGCGCTTGATCATCGCAAACAGGCTGCTGGGCATCTCCTGGCCGTCGATGATGAACGTGCCGCCGAAGATCTTGTGGCGGCAATGCTCGCTGTTGATCTGCGCGAAGCCGAAGACCTCGCTGTCCGTCAGCTTGCGGCCCAGCTGCCCTTCCACCTGGTGCAGGTACTCAATCTCTTCGGGTGACAGCGCCAGGCCCTCCTGCTCGTTGTACTCCTCCAGGTTCTCGATATGCTGGATGGGAGCCGGCTGGATGTTGACCGTGAAGATGTCCTGGTCGAGGCCGTTGTAGAGGCGCTGCAGCATCGGGTCAATTTGACAATTTGACGATTTACAATTTGACGATTGAGGCTTCGAGGATTGCTGTAAGTTGCTATCTGCATTGTCCAATTGTAAATTGTCCAATTGTCCAATCGGATAGTATTCCTCAATTCTCATGATGCCCTGGATGGCCATGTTCTGCGTAATCTCCACTGCATTCGTGCTCCACGGCGTGATCATCTCGCGGCGGGGACCTACGAAGGTGCCGTCGAGCGCGGTGGCGTCGATGAGCGCGGCATCGCCATAGAGCCAGCATAGTTTCTGGATTTCCTCGGGAGTTAACTGATGATTCGCCTGCGTGGCGATGATGGACTGTTCCTTGGTGCGGAAGAAGAAAATGGCCATGAGAATAATGTAAGATGTTGTTTGCGCGTGCAAAGATAGCGCAAATAAGTGGATTTATTACCATCAAAAGAGCCTTTTTATCTATTAAAATAGAAAAAAACTCTCAAAAAAGTTGTAACCTATCTTAAGAAACCTTACTTTTGCGCCAACAATGCATATTATTCATTAAATATCTTTAGTCCATGAACAAAAAGATTCTATTCCTTGTAGCGGCCTTCGCGCTCGTTGCAACAAGTGCCAAAGCACAGGATGACAAGTACCTCTTCAATCACCTGGGTGCTGGCATTTCCTTGGGTACCGACGGTATTGGTGTTGAACTCGCTACTCCCTGCACCCCCTATTTAGGCATCCGCGCAGGTATCAGCTTTATCCCCAAGATTAACGTCAACGACATCAAATTTGACTATTCACGACACGGCAATGATGGTAAGGGTAAGATCGATGCATCTTTCAAGAAGATCGACGGAAAGCTGCTGTTCGACGTTTATCCCTTTGCCCTGAAGAATTCTTTCCATATTACCGCAGGTATGTTCGCCGGTAACAATGTGCTCGCCACAGCGCAGATTTGGGAAGACCCAGCCGTGCCTTTCGACGGTTATGTCGTTCCTGAGAAGGACAACCCCAACAACTATGTCCTCGAGGCTGGCCCCGCAAGCGCTGCCCGCAAGAGCATCAAGGCACGCATCAAGTACTGGGCGGTGAAGCCTTACATCGGCATCGGTTTCGGTCGCATGTTCCGCACTCCCGATGATTCACGCATCGGCGTGAGCTGCGATCTCGGTGTACAGTTCCATGGAACACCTCAGGTGCAGGCTTATTCATGGGAAGGTAAGAAGTATCTGGATGTCACGGCAGGTGATGTCAAGAGCCTCTTGGACGAAAAAGGTTCCACCATTGACGACGTGTACAAAATCAAGGATGCGATCGTTGTTTATCCCGTGCTCAATGTACGCATCACAGGCCGTATCTTCTAATGAGCATTTATTAAACTCCAAAAACATTATTAATTATGAAAATCCAGAAAATCTTTTGGGCCTTGATGGTGGCTGCGCTGCCTCTCGGCTTTGCTGCCTGCAGCAGCGACGATGAAGAAGAAGGCGGTGGCATCAGCAACACTGCAAAGCTCGATCCCGGTGTCAACAAGGCTGTCGAGGGTCAGTATGTAACCGCTAACAACGGTCCCAAGGTGAACGTGAACTCCACCAACACCATCACGGTGGCTATCCCCAAGAAACCCGCCGAGGTGAAGCTCTTCACCCGTGGAGAGGCTGAGGTGGAATATGAGTATGTCGTTGGTTCCTACACCAAGCAAGGCGACACCTACACCGTCATCGTTGGCGGTTCTGTATGGGGTACCGTGACCATCACTCCTACAGAGGGTGGCAAGTACACGGTTACCATTGATCCTGCAGATGCAGAGCCCATCGTTGCAGAGGCTGTTAAGGCACAGCCCGTAGCTTCCGGTGAGACCACCGACAACCTCTGCCGCACATGGAAGGCCTATGAAGTCCGCATTGAAGTGCTCCGTCCCGGTGCCACCTCATGGATTGGTAAGAAGGCTACCCCCGACTTCGAGGATGTCAAGAAGAAGGTCGAGGAAGAAGGCTGTAAAGTGGACGATGACTTCGGCAATGGCTACGAGCTCGAGCGCATCAGCTTCGACAATGCCGGTGGCTTCACCATCGCCTTCAACCTGGTTAAGAACCCCGATGCCAAGCCTTATGTAGGTGCTTGGAGCTGGCGTGACCAGGCAGCTGGCACCCTCCACTACCAGTGGGCTGACAAGGCGATGGGTAACTCCTACGAGACTGGCGATGCACAGGTAGAATTCAAGACCGTTGACAACACTCCCGAGTGCTGGCTCAACCTGAACTCCACTATCGAGAGCAACAACGGCCAGGGCACCTATCAGGTGAAACTGAAGGTCTGCATGCGCGAGCTCAAGTAAGCTTTCGCTTCCAGCTAAACCAAACAGCGCCCCCTCCGCATCGCGGAAGGGGCGCTTTAATTGTCCCCCTTGGGGGACTACAGGGGGCCTTTCTTATTCACATTGAGCGGTGTACTCTTAGGGAACGCCACGCTATAGGCATTGTCCAGCGCGTGGAGGTTGATGCGGTAGAAGCTGATGCCGAGGCGGACGGCAACGATGGCGCGCAGGAGCTCGCGGTGCTGGCGCGGGTAGAGTGCGGGCGGCGGCAGGGTGTCCCATCCGCAGAGCGGTTCCTGCTCGTCGAGGGTGGCCAGCTGACACACCTCCCAGATGAAGTCATCAGTGGCGCGCAGACCGAACCATGTCTTCAGGATGCGCCGCACGCAGAAGCGCTTATGCTGCGTCCACAGGAGGCGCCTCGTGCGCTCCAGCCGTAGCCAGAGCTCCACGAAGCATGCTTGGGTGTTTGCAATCTTAATCATAGTTTCATCTCGTCAATTTGTAAATTGTCAAATTGTCCAATCGTGAAGTCGATTTTGACCAAATGACCTTGACCACTTTGACCGCTGTCAATTCTCAATTCTCAACTTTCGATAGCTTCCACCCTCCTCCAGCACCACAAGGCCTTGCTTGCGCCAGTTTTTCAGCATCTGGCGAACGGTATTGTGGTTCACGCCGGCACCCTTTATGGCCACAGAGTGCTGCATCGCCTGCTCGAATGAGAACTGATGATCCAGACGCTCGAAGATGGAATCATTCTTGCCGCGCTTCTGGCGCTCGCTACCCGCATAGTCGCGGCTGCCGAAGGCGTTCTCAATGCGGTCGCGGAAGAAATGAAGGGCGTTATCCAGGAGCGAGTCGGCAATCACGTCGAAGAACTCCATCATGGTGGGCGTCTGCGTCTTCTGTAGCATCTCGCGCCAGAGCGTGGGTTTCTGCTTCAGCTGCGCCTCAGCACCGTTCAAGCCGTGCTTCTGTATGAGCGTTTCACACACCTTGCACAGCATCAGACAGCAGGTCATCCTCTGCGCCGTCACACAGACGCGGATGCGCTGACGTGCACGCACGCGGTCATCATTCTTCATCGTCTCCAAGCGGATACGCTCCAGCCACTCACGACCCTTCGCCTCCAGCTTCGGCAGCACCACCTCGCCCTGCATCAGCGGCAGCAGATGCGCCACCTGCTGTATGCGTTCCGTCTGTCGTGGCGTCAGCACTGGCGGGTTGTCCTCCAACGGTGCAAACGTGTTGTCGGGCGTGCGGGCTACTGCGATACGGCTCTGGAAACCGTCGGTGTAGTTCGATACCACGCGGTAGAGCGCGTCGGGCGTGCCGCACAGCACCACGTTCCACAGCAGATGCTCGATGTGTACATTCACCGCATCCACACTCTTGGCCTCGCGCTCGTACTTCGTGCCGTCGTAGCTCTGGCGCAGCATGACCGAGAAATCGCTCATCGCCGACTTCCACTTCTGCGCCACCGTGTCCGCCTCGGGCGTGAACGAGAAGGCGTGTTTACCTTCGGCATTGGCCAGACGTTCGGCCAACTTCGCCACCGTGTTGTTCAGCGTGATGAAGCGCACGGGCAGCTTCGGTTCCTCGGGCTGTTCCTTCTTGTTCTTCGCCGCTTGCTTCTTCAGGCGCCACTCGTTCTCCTGCATCAGGTACATCGCGTCCAGCGCCCTCACCTCGCTCATCCACGCCTCCACCACCGGGTCTATGCCACCTTTGCCCGAAGCGAAGTCGCCTGCGATATAGCTGATGAGGTTGAGCCCCTTCTGTTGCCCGTGGACATCGAGTTTCACCCCCGTCGCCAGCGCCCCGATGCAAGGACAGATGGCTGTCACTACCGGCATCGCCAACTGAGGGCCTACAGCGTCGATAGAGTCCTTGATGCCTTGAGGTAAACGAGGCCCCCCTTTCAAGCCCCCGAGGGGGCTACTATACATTTCATCATTATCATCAGGAATCGTGTCCCCCTCGGGGGACGACAGGGGGGCCTGTGGCTCGGTTTGCAGCGCATTCAGCACATTCTTCAGCCTTACCGGGAACCCGTTGAATTCCGAGCTCAAAGCGCTCTTAATCTTCGCGCGCTTCTCTTCAAGTGGGAAGCCGTCATAGCAGGGGATTACCTGGTCGAGCCAATCGAAGTTACGACCACAGATGTGGCGCAGGTCGCAGGCCAACTGATATGTCAGCGTGTCGCGGTCGCCCTGTGTAGGCTCAAAGCCGCGGTTGTTCACCTCCCAATATTTAGCAATGATGGTGGAAAAGGGGATGCCGTGGTAGGAGGTGGGGAAAGAGGAAGACCCCTCAGACCCCGGCAGACCCACCCCCGACCCCTCCCGTGAAGGGAGGGGAGAGGCTGGCGCAGAGGGGGCTGCAGAAAAGTCTCGAGGACAAGAAAGTCTCCCCTCACGGGGAGATTTAGAGGGGTCTGTGGGTCTGCTGGGTTCCATTTTGAAGATCTCATCATCTAAGTACAGCAGGTCTTTTTCATCCCCTGTCGTCGTGAAGAACACGCGGGTGATGTCCTTCGCACCCTTGTCGTAAGCCACGCCCAGGAGCTCGCTGGCCCATTTGAGGTTCTCCTCCTGCGACAGTTCGGGACGGCGCTTGAACACAAGATGGTAGCCCTTCGTGGCAGAGCACTCCAGCATCAGCAGTCCCAGCTCCTCCTTCTTCCCCATCACCAGCTCCGGAACCCTCTTCAGCCATTCCTCCCTGCTGGCAGCTGTCTGCTCTTCCCCTTTGAGGGGAAGCAGGGAAGGGGTCCAGTCGATGTCCATGCCCACCGTCGTACTCATCCGCTTGGAGCCCTTCAGCGAGCCGTCTTCATTGGGCAGGCACGAGTAGTTCATCTGCACCAGCTTATGCTTCAGCGACGTATCACCCTCGCGGATGGCGGCCACCGTCTGCACCTGATCACCGCCGTTTCTCAGCGCCAGATATTCTGGCCTGGAGAGGACGGGGCGCATCATCTTCGCCCCATCCTTGTAGTAAATCACATGTACGCTCATTCGAAATCCTCCTCAATTTGTTCAAACACGAAGTCGCTTGCCGTACGGCTCTCTTCATCTATGCACTCGCTGGCACAAATGTTTGTCTCTGAACGTTCGATATTCAGCGACAGGCGCACCGTCTTGTCGGTGATGCTCACCCGACCGTGAGGCAGCTTGTGGAAGCGGTAGTCGCGTGCTTCCGATCGGCCCTCCGTGTGGTGTCTGTTGAATGTAGCCTCCTTCAAGTCGATGAGGCCGATGCTGCCGCGCATGCGGCGAGGTTTTGAAATCAGTTCGCGGTAGTCCGCGTCAGAAATGTTTAATGTAACTTTCATAATTCTGTAGTTTGTTTTGTTGAGTCATCGGGAGGAGCGAAGTAGTTAGTTGTCGACATTTAAACCGGTACTCTTCCCTCACTCAGCCGTCAAACTCAGAATTGTAATTGTTGTTGTTTGTTATTTGCAGCAGATGGAAATCTTTCTGCGGTTGCCGTTGGGGCGCACGGCGAAGTGCAGCCACATCTTGTGCCCCTGGCGTTCAAGGATCAGCTCGTCGAACGGCTCGTCAGCCTCGTCGCTGATGTCCATGATGATGGTGGCGTAGCGCAGCAGCTGCTCGATGCCTGTCACGCGGATGTCGGCGGCACAGCCCGTCAGGTGGTTGCTCGTCGCCACACCGCCCACGGCCTTGTTTACTGCCGCCGAACGGTAAGCCGAGTTGATGATGATGGGGTCATCACCCTCGCCGTAGCGGCAGTTCCACTCCGCGCGCAGCATCTCCAGCCAGCGACACAGCCGCTGCAGATTGCCCATCGCCTCATCGGTGGGCGTGTTGTCCACGCCCTGAACCCTCGTGCGGGTCATCTCCCCCAGGGAGAAATGTTCAGATAGTTTCATAAGCCCCTAAACATTGGTCGTGATGCGATAGACGTTGATGTCATTATAGACCTTGCCATTATAGTCCCGTGTACGGACTCCGAAGTGTACCTCTACACGCTGTCCTACGGCGAGCGGTTCAGTTGGGATCTTGTCATTGAAGAGGTCCAGTGCCATCACGTTCGGGAACGCGATGCTGGGGTCATCCTCCATAACCACGATGGTTTGTTTGCGCCACTGGGCGCCCTGCTGTGACACACCCTGCTGCAGGGGCATCACCTGATTGATTTTACCTTGAATACGCATTGTTGTAATAGGTTGTTTATTGATTGATCATGTTTTCGATGAAGCGCTTGCCCGCAGGCGTCCACACCAGATACGAGCGCTGTTTCGCCTCACCGTTGATGCCATGATAGCAGAACAGGCGGTTCTCGTCGTAGCCCTGTTCGGCATAGGCCGGTGTCATGCAGTAGCGACCTCCCGTCCAGCGGATGATGCCCTTGTCCACGAGATAGTGGTTCAGGTCCTTCACCTCGATGCCTAGCCCCTTGGCCACATCAGTCGATGTCAGGCAGTCGTCGGCAGGCTGGTTACGGCGCGCGATAGTGCGCAGCATGATGCCGTTCGCACGCTGGATAATCTCGCCGTCCGTGAGCTTCTCGCCCGTGCGCAGGTTCCTTGTAGGAATGTAGCCGCCCGTCGCGCGGATCTGCGGCAGCACTTCCTCGAAGACCCACTCTTGGAACTTCTCGGCCTCTGCCTTGCGGCTCTGGAAGATGCAGCGGTAGAGGTTCGCCTCATCGATGTACGTCATCGTCTGCATCACCGTCGCTCCGTACTGGTTCTTGGTAGGGGTGTCGATAGTAGCGATACCCCTCTTCTGCAACCTTTTCTTGGTGTCCGCAACGTTCTTGATGTCGAGCGCGCGGCACACATCCGCGAGGTTGAACATAGGTTTCTGGTCGTCAGTGACCACGATGCGCAACGTTCCGAACATGTTGTTGGTGAATGCGCTGAGACAACTCTTGTTGTCGTGAACCTGCGTAAGGTTCGAAGAAGAATTTTTCTTCATAATAGGAATAATTAATTGAATAAAAAATATTGTTTGTCTTTGATTGACGCTGCAAAAGTACTGTATTGTAAGCTCCTTAGAAAGTAAAGTTTTACGTCATTCAGCCGCCACCCGACGCACCCGATGAATTCGTAGGATTTCACCCGATGCACCCGATGGCGGGCATAAAAAAAGCACCAAATAGCGATGCTACTTGATGCTTAACGTTCGTTGATTACTGATGCTCAGATGCCCTTTTGCAGCCCCTGATAGATATCTTTCACGATTCCTTGGATTCGCTTTCTCCTCGTATTATCTACGCTATATGCGAATCGATTTGACGTCCATTCCAGCATGGGCGGCAGGCACTCGTCCTTGATGAACCAGTTCGCGCACTCCGTTCGCAGCAGATCCGTATAAACCTTATAGCGCTTGTCGCCTGTCTCATCGGAATTCACCTTTGTCAGTACGCCCGGCAGCAGTCCCTCGATGTCTTTGAAGAAGTCCACATATCTTTTCATGAGAAATACACGTCCTATATAATAATGGTACGCGATATAAGGTGCCACCCAGTCGCGCCCAGAGTCCACATCCATTCTCGAAAGGACACTCTTCAGCACACGTCGCAATTCATTCTGCTGTTCCAGCGTGGCCAGCCTTTTATCTTCAAAGAATACGAAATCCACATATTCATAACCTTCGTCGGCCGCTTGCTGCGGCTGCCCGCTGACATTCATGTGTACGTGCTCATTATCATGGATGTCGAACATCGGGCCGTTGAACGTTACAGAGCCGTTGAACGTTACGCCCATCATGTCAGTTGCCTTGTTTGCCATTTTCTGCTCCTCCTATGTTAACCGATTGGTTACCTGTTATGTCATACATTGAACCCTCGAAACGTGCTTCTTCTATGTGGACTGCTCCGATTTGAGGCTTTTCAGGCCTCCTCTTTATACTGTTTATTAGTCGGTATTCATCTTGTGTTCCATTACCTTCCAACAAATTATATAGAATTGATTTTAATAACTTCGCATCTTCCCAATCATCACATTCATTGCAGTAATTGACGAGTTCTAAGAGTGTAAATCTTCTTGTGTTGTCATCCTTTAATCCCCTCTCGTTGGCTGCGTTCATCGCTGCAATGGCCTGTTCTAATTCCTCTATGCGAATCGACAATTGGTGGTTCTCCTCCCTAATATGCTCGTAGCTTTCATTTGTTTGTGGTGGTTTTATGGGGAACCGTTTTCTTTCATAGGGCATGAAATCCTCACGTGCCATTGGAAATAGCGTAGGCTCATACGTGTAGTATGCTACATGATGACCTTTCGCTTCTGCCTCCATACTATCGGCAATCATCTCACCTATCTCACACTTGTCTTCTTCGTCTTCCCATAGATCAACCACCTGTTTGATGCAATCCAGATTATAATCTCGCGTCACCGTTTTCCAGTCTATGTCATTTGTCTTGAAGTACGAAACTGGATATGGTTGCGGATGTACATCATACGTGGCACTATATTTATACTTTTTCAGGATTGCAGCACCCTCTTTAAACCTTAGCCAGTACATTGGTCCTCCAAATGTTTTCCTCACCATTTTCATGAAGGGCTTATTGATGTTGAGTGCTGTCGTTCTATCCATTTCTGCTAGGAAATAGACCATTGACATTACTAATGTAGCGCTGTAGCTCCAGCCAAGAGACTCCTTAATCTCGAATGCATATTTCCCGATTTCATAGTCCTTCGGATTTTCATAGGCGATTCGTGTCAGCATATAGTACACCTCGTTGTAAACGGCTAACGCATCTTCTTCAACGGAGAAATAATCATCGCTCAATTGCTTCAGCAGTGTATAGAACAAATCATTCACTGAATCGAGTTCAAAGAACTCTTTGAGCGTTTTCTTATCTGTCCAGAGCATCTCTCTGGGAAGTATTGGCTTCATATATTGGCTCTTTTGTTGTTTCAAAAAAGCGTGGGTCACTAATGATACCAACAAACCTCTCAAGGCCGCTACGCCTATCCACTTTGCCGAATACCACCAATGCCCACGCCGTTGGGTGCGAGCTTGGCAGCCTTCGTCTTTCGTGGATTCCTTTTATGTAGCGGTTTGAGAGGAAAATCCGAAAACTTACAGGCTCCCTGTTATGTTATTTCTTTATACTATTCTAATCGAATTTTAGTTTCGGTAATGCTTTCACAATATCTATCGTCTGCACGCTGACGTTGATAACCGACAGCAGCAGGTCGAGGATATAGCGGGGCTTCTGGTGTTCACGGCCCCATTCGTTGGCATCGTTCTTGATGAGTGATTTCTTATCTTGGCTGACGCAATAGCGTTCCACAATCCATTCGATGGCGCTCTTGCCGTTCACCACGTACTCGTAGGCTTTCGCTGGGATGTCCTCCACAGTGATGTGGCCGTTATAGATGATGGTGCTCTTGTCCGTCTTGGAGCGGAAGCGCATCTTATCCCATACGCGGAAGTAATCGTAGTCGCTCTCTGCGCCCGTCGCCGGCCTGTCACCAATCACCTTCACGCCTGGATAAGGCGCTACCGTTTCGTAGTTTAGGTGCAGCTCTGCCAGCTTCTTGCCTGACTTATAGAAGTCCATGAAGTCCTCCACGCGCTCCACGATGGGAATCCTCGGTAGCGACTTCTTCAGGTCGGCAGCGAAGCGTGTGCGATAGTCCTCTGAGTGCAGCAGGCCATAGACGTAGTAGAAGATCATCTCCCTTGTGATAGAGCTTGTGCCGTAGCGCTTACGAACTTCTTTCAAGATCCAATCGGTGATACCGTCATGGCGAATATAATCATCACCTGTCTCGGCATCAAAGAGAGTTCGTTGGGTGGATTTATTCTCTTCGTACCAGTAGAGAGGGAAAAATTGACAATTAAATAGAGTCTGATAATCTGGTAACTGATTTGTGACTAATGCCGATGGTTCTTTATTTGAGCCTTTACCATTAACACAAATCATTAATCTATCTTTACATATTGGAAAGAGATTCTTACATAGGCCAGGACTCTCTATAAGATTAACTGAATAATACAAATTTGACTTCGTGTAGGGGCGATAAAGAATGCATCTGAAACTATTTTTATCAAAATCTATTTTTTTATTTCTGGAGGCATAATTACGAAGTGCTCTTGTCCAACTAATTTTAGTTGTATCAGTGTCTATAAAGTCTTCAATTTTTATGTTAGCGTCTTCGTGTCTTGCAGCACAATATCTTTCTGATTCTATATTATAAAAATCAATCATAGAGGTTACTGCTTTAGACAAAGCTGTAGAAGAGAAATTATTTACCCAAGGATCTCTTCCAGATGCAATAGCAGGTCCGTTTACATAAAAGATAGATTTTTCTGTTTTACTATCTCCAATTAAGGGAATTAATTCATCATACAATCCATCACGTAAATTTATCCAATCATACTTATCATTGGGGGTTATCTCTTTCCACTCTACGTGTTCTATAGAGTGAAAATCATGCACCATTTTTAATTTCTGGTCACGTGTAAGATAGTCTCCTATATCATGATAAAATATAGTTGCCTTATCTTGCTTCTTAACCGGATTCTTTACAAGTAAAGTTATAGTAATAGGTGTTCTAGATCCAGAACCAAAGATTTTACCACCTTCTTTTTTTGACAACTCGCCACTTGTTCGCTGATTACCTCTAAGATTTAATACATAAATGGATGTGAATTCGTCTTGTAAGCATTTACGCATTCCATCATTAGAGGTACCATCTAACCAGATTCCATTACTTATAAAACAAACGATGCCGCCATCATTTTGCGCTAATATCCTATCGCTAGCCCATCGAAACGCTTTAACAAACGAGTCATATGTAGATTTACTTAATCCAGCAGTACTATGTTTTGTATAACTTTCTGATATCCTTTTTTCAAGATTTTTATATTTTAGATTTTGGGCATTGTCGTTTGCATCTTTCTGACCAATTGAGTATGGTGGATTACCGATAATCACCCTCACTGGAGCTTTCTTCTGCTTCAGCACACGCTCAGAGTTTTCGGGGAAGAGCTGGGAGAAGATATCGTTGTCGCCGTGCTCGTTCAGCTGGAAAGTGTCTGTCAGACAGATGCCGTCGTAGGTCTCATACTCTTCGGGGTGCATCAAATCATGATACACCGCCTCGATGTTCACGTCCGCAATGTAGTAGGCCAGCAGCACAATCTCGTTGCAGTGAATCTCCTCTTTGTACTTGCGCAGCATATCCTCCTTCTTGATAATTCCGCTCTGCAGAAGGCGAGTAATGAAGGTGCCCGTCCCCACAAATGGGTCAAGAATATGGACGTTCTCGTTGGTTAGCGATGTATTGAACTCGCTTTTCAGAATATCTTCCACGCTGTGGATGATGAAATCCACACACTCCACAGGCGTATAGACAATGCCCAGCTTCTCCACCGTCAACGGGAAAGCACCCTTGAAGAACTTCTCATAGAGGTTCTTGATGATGGTCTGCTTGCCCTCTAAGTTGTCGATATTAGAGACGTTGTTGCGAACTGACATATAGAACTTATCCAGCACCGCTGTGTCCATTTCCATGCCCTCACTCTCCAACACCTCCAGCATATCCTGCATACTGCGGCTGACAGCGTTGTTGTTCACGAATTGGTATTCTTTGAACAGCGCATCGAACACAGGGCGCGTAATCATGTGCTGCGCCAGCATCTCTACGGCCTGACCCTCATCGATGCTGTCGTTGATGTTCTTATGCAGACCGCCGATGAAGTCCTCGAAATACTTGTGGGCGTTCGGGTTCTCCTTGATAAGTAGCTCAATGCGTTCGATGAACTTCTGCGCTATCTGTCCGATGTCCTTGGCCCAGTTCTCCCAGTACATCTTATCGCCCACCTTTTCCACAAGGCGTGCGTAGATGCCGTTTTGCAGTGTTCCGAATTGGAGTTCCAGCTGGCGTGCCACCTCATCGTTCTCAATTTGTACGGGGCCGTCGCCCTTGCCGATGGAGTAGCTGCCACGAGGCACACCCGCCACGGTGATCTTCGGCGGACATTTCTTGTTGAGGCTGATTTGGTTGACATGGGCGTTGAAGTTCTCATCGTGAGAGCGCAAGGCGTTCAGGATTTCCCATACCACGCGGAAACGCTCGTTGTCGTTCAGCGCCTCCTCGGGCTTCACGTCGTTGGGGACGATGACGGGGATGATGATGTAACCGTACTTCTTGCCTGCAAAGGTTCTCATCACACGGCCTACCGACTGCACCACCTCTACCTCGCTGTTGCGGGGTGATAGGAACATCACAGCATCCAAGGCCGGAACGTCAACACCCTCACTCAGGCAGCGCACATTCGTCAGCACGCGACACTCGTTCAGGCTCTCGGCATCCTGCTTCAGCCAAGCCACCAGTTCATTGCGCGTGTTGGCATCCATCGAGCCGTCAATGTGGCGGGCTGTGACGTTCACCACCTCCTGCGCGTCCTTCTCGGAAAGCGTAGAACGGTACTCCTGGCTCAGTTGGCCGAAATACTTGGCAATCTGCTTGGAGGAATACTTGGGGTTGCTCTTCGTGGGGTTGATGGTCTGGCAGAAAGCCACAGCGCGCCGCATCACGAGTGGGTCTTGCTGGCGGGTGATGCCATCGTCGCCTTTGATGCGCTTCGAGAGGCCGTTGATGCAGCCTATCAACTTGGTGGCATCGTCGAAGTTCAACTCCGTCAGCTTGTCTTTTTCGCTGGCTTGGTTATATTGTTTCTTGATGTTCTCACGAATACTCTCTGGGATATCCTCTTCGCTCACGGTCAGCACCAGAACCTTGTAGTCCGTCAGCAGACCTTGCGAAACGGCATCGTTGAACGTCAGGCGGTGGAACTCCTCACCGTACCATTCAGGGTCGTCCATCGAGCAGAGCACATCGATGCGTTCGTTCTCCTTGGCACGAACCTTGATATTGGCGCTGTAGAGGCGTGGCGTAGCGGTCATGTAGAGTCGCTTCTTGGCGAAGATATACTCGTTCTTGTGTACCTTTGTGAAGTTGCTTTCATCCTTGTCCTTCAGGATAACGCCCGTGGTGCGGTGAGCCTCGTCGCAGATAATCAGGTCAAGCTCGCGATAAAAATGGTCGAGCGCATCCTTCACCACATCGATACTCTGATAAGTGGAGAAGATCACCGTACGGTTCGGCTCCTTATCATATTTGTTGAGCTGGCGCAGAATCTTGCCCATATCTGTTGAAGCAGGAACGGCGAGATCTACCACGCTCGCGTCTTCATCGTCGGCATCTTTCATCTCGCGCGTCACCTTCGCATCGGAGCAGACACAGACAGCCCGCAGGTCATCGGTCTTGTCGGCCATCCATGCGTTCAGCGTCTGACCTAACAGGGCGATACTCGGCACCAGGAACAGCACAAAGCCGTCCTTGGGCGTCATCTCCTCCATAATCTTCAGCGCTGTGAAGGTCTTGCCCGTGCCGCAGGCCATAATCAGCTTTCCGCGGTCGTGGCCCTGCGTGACGAAGTATTCATTGGCTTTCGACATCGCCACCAGCTGGTGCCTCTTCGGTTGCTTACCGGGTAACTTGGCTTTCTCACCTGAGAGGCCTGCTTTCAGCTTCTCCCAATCTACAGCAGAGATTTCGAGGTCGTAGAGTGAGATACGGTTGAAGGGCTTCGACAGACCCTGAATGGCAGCTTCGGCATTCGGTCCCCAACGCTTGCGCGTGGTCTGTACCCACACGAGATTCGTGAACTCCTTTGTTTGGAGCGTTTCAGGGTCTATGAACGTGCGGCTGGCATTGGCGAGGAAGCTGTCAACGGCTCCTTTGTCAATCACCGTGTCTTCGGCATAGCACTTACATTGGATAGCCCAGTAGTCGCCATATTCTGTGCGAGCCACCAAGTCGATACCCAAGTCCTTGCCGCCAAAGTCCTTGCGTGCAGGAAACTCTTCCCACAGCCACACCTTCTCCAATTCGCTGTAGCGTGGGTCGGTCAGGAACCACATCTTCATCAAGCGCTCGAAACTCGTGCCCTTGTCCCGTTCGCTCATCGACCGTTGGCGTATCGCCCAAAGAATATCGTTAATGCCTGTCGTAGCCATATCTATAATCCGTAATCCTTATTAATAGGTATAATGCGTCTCGCCCGCCCAGGTGGTGTCAATAGCGACGTCGCCATAGTGGACGAGGCCATCGGGGGAGGGGAGGGTGTCTGAGGGGACGGACTTGGTGGTGAGGGACTGGGGCTGGTCGGCGGGCGGCGCCTGATCGGTATCAGGGTCGCAGGCGGCGAGAACAGAAGCTCCCACCACTAATGTGATGACCGCGCCACAGCGCGCTATAGGTTGTTTCTTTGACATTGTATTATAAGAGGGGACTGAAAAAAACGGGGCTCGCGCCTCGCGGCGAACTCGCAGCCCCGCCAATTTCACAAACTAAAAATTTTATCAAACCCGAGGAGGAATGGGCCCCCTCGGGCCGGGGGTTGTGGGGGCCTCACGGCTTGACGTCCCCCTCAATCTTACATAAATTCCAAGCGAGGAATGCATTTGCATACATCCGACTCGGATGAAACATCGGGGGCAAAGGTACAAAATATTAACAAAAAAAACACATAAGCATCGAAAAAATTTTGATTTCAAAGCAAAAGTTCGTACTTTTGCGGCGAAATTCGACGGGCAAAGCGTTGCCCGGAGAGCAAAAGTGGCGACAGCCACTGCCGCCCATCGTGCTTGGCCACTGGCCGCAGCGCGGTTTCATTGCGATTATTAAGGAACGGAAATCTGGACTTTATTGTTTTCAAAGGAACATAAATCTCACAGAAATCTAAACTTAAATCTCTTTCTTTGAACATAAATGGCCATAATGGATCATAATGGAACATTCACACTCGGAGCACGGGATTGGCTCACAGCTTAGGCTGTGTGCCGTAGGAGATTTCGAAGGCTGCCACTCTGAAAACTAGTTTTCAAGATGGTCTGCCTTGAAAACTCCAAGCTCCAAGGACAAGTCCTTTGAGCGTCATCCCTTGCACCGCCCACGCAGATTTAGGTCCTGATTTAAGCATGATTTAAGTTCAGTTCTTTATCCGTAAGATCCGAGTCATCCGTGGTCATAGCTGCTAGAAAAATTATGGAAATTACGGCTATTCGTGTCAAAAAGAGAAAAAGATTTAGGTTCGGATTAAAGAATGATTTAAGTTCCGTCAATGACCGCGCCTTCCGTGAATACAAACAACTAATCAACAATAAAAACTTTATCAAAAAATGAAACAAAAATTACTTACGACACTCCGGCTACGCCTCACCATGCTCGTAGCCCTCTTGTGTTCCCTCGGAACAGGAACGGCATGGGCGGATTCGAATGTGAGTACGGTTACTACTGCATTCAGTGCAACTGGCGATGTTACATCCAAATTTACACAAACGGGTGATTTTACATCTGTATCTTGGGATCTTGATGTAACATGGGCTTCGACCGCTAATTGGCAAAATCTTAATGCCACTAAGGGCTCACAGATTGGTACAGGTACTTACCCTGCTACTGGTATTGTATTGACCGGTTCTAACATTTCTGGGACAATATCCAGTGTGGTTGTAAATACTTCTGGTGCAAAGAGCGTGGAAGCAACTGTTGCCGTATCTGTTGGTAGTACAGAATTTTTGTGTGATGAAGAATCAACTGCAAGTATATCAAGTACTGCTGCCAATTATACTTTTACCGGATCGGCTGAAGGCGATGTGGTGATTACATGGGCACAGACCAGCAGCAAGGCCATTTATATTAAGAGCGTGACGATTACTTTTGCCGCTCCTGAAGGTACTACAGCCGCTCCATCGATTAGCGGTGATACTCCGTTCTTGGGTTCTACGACCGTAACACTTACTAATGCAGTCAGTGCCGCCGGCGCAGATATTTATTACACGTTGAATGGTGATGTCCCAACGACGACCACCTCAGCTACTTGCCTTAAATATTCTACTCCCTTTGAATTGACAGAAACGGCTACAGTAAAGGCTATTGCTAAGCATGCTGATGATACCAATGCAAGCTCTGTAGTGAGCAAGACTTTCACAAAAATTACTCCAATGACTGTAGCTGAAGCCCGCGCTGCCATTGATGCTGCGGGTGGAAGTACTATTGAAGGACAGTATGTAAGGGGTATTGTATGCACCGGTGGTTCTAGCCTCAGTTCCGGAGCCATGAATTACTGGATTTCCGATGATGGAACGAGTACAGACAAATTCCAGATATATAAAGGAAAAGGCTTGAACGGTGCCAACTTCACCAGCACGGACGATGTATCGGTTGGTGATGTTGTGGTGGTTTATGGTAACATTAAAAAATTTGGTAGCAGTACTTATGAATTTGATTCCGGTAGTGTCCTTATAAGCCATGAAACGAAGGCTGCCAGTGACCTGACCGTTACTTCTTCAAATCCTGTAGAACTCAGCATCACAACGGCCGAACTGAGCCCCACGAGCACAATCACATGGACGACAAGCAGCACTGGTGCAGTATCATTCTTGAGCAACAATGTCGCTGTAGCATTGGTAAATTCAACCACTGGTGTGATCACCGCCGTCGGTGAGGGCAGTACGACCATCACCATCACGCAGGCCGCTGACGCCACCTATCAGGCAGGCCAGAAGACTGTAACTGTTAACGTTGCAGATAACCGCTCAGCATGTGTCACCTCCGTTGATCTTTCTTCGCCTAAGACCATCACGAAGGGCGAATCTGCAGCCCTTTCTGCCACTTCTACGAAGACTCCTGGCTACTTGGGAGAGGTTACATATTCGTATAAATCAGCTGACCCCGCCATCTTCAGCATTACTGACGGCAACTATACGGGTGCTGGCGTAGGCGCCACCACCGTGACCGTGACCGCGACTCCTGCTGGTGGCTATGCAACAAGCTACAAGTCCGTAAGTCAGGTGGTAGATGTTACCGTGAATGGCACGAACAGCATCAGCATTGACCCGACCAGCAAGGAACAGGCTTTCGGCACAGGCGCTTTCGACATTGCAGCTACCGTGCCCACAGAGAACTATAATGGCACTGTTACCGCCGAGAGCAGCAACACCGCTGTTGCTACTGTCAGCGTTGACGGCACCACCGTCACCGTAACGCCTGTGGCTGTCGGCACTGCCAACATCACCGTGACAGCTGGCACAGGTACTTACTATCCCACGCCCGCTTCTGAGATTTGTGAATTGACCGTAACGGCTCCTGCAGGAAGCACAACGGCCCCAACAGGTGGAGCGTTGTTTGCAGAAAGCTTTGGCGATAATGGCTCAAGTGCACGTGCCTGGGATGACAGCTACAGCGACAAGAGTGGTGTTGCTGCAGTTTATTCCGCAGCATCTTACACAGTAACGAATGCTAAACAGTCGAAGAATACAATGGGAAAAACCAACTCAGCCCTTGTGTCAGGTTCAGGACAAGAAGGTTTGTTTATTGTTGGTCCTCTCAATGTGGCTTCTTATTCTGGTCTGGAGGTTAGCAATTATTTCGGAATGTCCTCGAGCACATGGAATTCTGGCTCATACATGAAATTGTACTATTCTACAAATGGAGAAGATTACACAGAGGTCAGTCGCACGGATGATAATACGCCCTCTGGCTCTGTTTCAGGCAATAAAAATCTTGTAGAGGCAACTTATGACCTTCCTGCCGCAGCTCAATCCAGCACGCTCTATTTGAAGTTTGCATTCTATTGCTATCAAGTAAATAAGAACGATGATGAGATAGGTCAGCTTTACTTTGACACTCCGACTCTCAGCGGTGAGCCTTCAGGCGCTGCCACCATCAACAAGTACGGTTATGCTACTTACTGCTCTGTGAATCCGATGGACTTCACGACCACGACGGGCTTTACGGCTTGGCGTGTGAGCGCCATCGCCGCAGACGGCACGATTACCTTTACCAAGATCACCGAGGCTATCAAGGGTGGTCAGGGTGTGCTGCTCTACAATGTGAATGCTGACGGCGTGAATCCCACCAATGTGACCGTCAACTTCGGCGATGGCACGACTGAGTACTCCACCAGCGAGAACAAGCTCCACGGCACTACGGCTCCCACATTCGTGGAAGCAGGTGAAGTGTATGGCCTCTCTGGCAGCAGCTTTGTGATTAGCAATGCCGACGGCGTGATTCCTGCAGGCAAGGCTTATATCAATGCCAGCGATATTCCTGCTGAGGCAAAGAACTTCACCTTCGTGTTCGAGGATGAGGCTACGGGCATCACCGAGGCACGTCCCGCAACCCGCGAAGAGGTGGAGAGCATCTTCAACCTCGGCGGCCAGCGCATGAGCAAACTCCAGCGCGGTATTAACATTGTCAACGGTAAAAAAGTATTGGTAAAATGAGAAAGACATATATACAGCCGCAGACAGCGGTCACCACAATAGAGTTGCAAAGTGCAATGCTTGTCGCCAGCAATCCCAGTGTCAACATCGACAAGAGCGGCGGCGCCGCCCCCGGCAGCTTCGAGAGCAAGCAGCGCGGTGAGTGGGATATCTGGGGAAACAACTGATAGCCCCCTGTAGTCCCCCAAGGGGGACGATGGAAAAACGTATGTAGCACGGTGAGGATGGTGAAAGCCACCTCACCGATGCGCATACATTCCCCTTTAACTCCCTATTTAACTCCCCTTTTAACTCCCTATTAAAATCCTATTAATTATTCATACACAATGAAACAAAAACTACTCAATTCTTTGAGGCTACGAGTCGCCATGCTCGTAGCCGTGATGTGCGCCCTGTTTACAGGACAGGCATGTGCGACGGATTATAGCTACACGTTCTCTGCTAAGGTTTATGAAGCAGCGGGAGCACAGACCTTAGGTACTGTATCATGGACTATGTCTGGAACTGGTGGGTCTTATTTCGGTTATGATGCAACTAAAGGACAACAGTTTGGTTCTGGCAGTAAACCTTATTCTGCTGTAAGCCTCAGTACTTCTGGCATTAGCGGAACGATTTCCAGTATCGTTGTCAACACTTCTGGGGCAAAAGACATTAACGCAACCGTAGCTGTCTCAGTAGGCTCAACAGCTTTTAAATGTGGTGGCAATACAACGACTTCAATATCTGCAACAGCTACGGCTTATACATTCACAGGCTCTGCAGCAGGTAATATTACGATATCTTGGGCAAATTCCAGTTCCAAAGCTATCTATATCAAGAGTATTGTTGTCACATATACAACTGGATCTTCAAAGCCTGATTGTGTCGAAGCTTCGTCTATTACATTAGCGCCCGGAAATTTTGATATCAAAGGAAATACTTCTGGTACGTTCGTAGCCGATGGAACAAAAGCTGACGAGGGAGCAACTTTTACTTATAGCACAACCGCACTCTCTGGATTAACTGTAGCATCTGATGGTAGCTATACGGCATCCGCCGCAGGTTCCTATACCGTAAAAGTAACAGCTACACCTTCGGATTCAGAAAACTATAGTAGTGTTGAGAAGAATTTCAACATTACCTTGACAGATACACGAGACGCTTGCGGACTAGCATATACACCTTCATCCTACGATGCCAATCTCGGTGAATCTTTCACGACTCCCACTCTGACAAATCCCAACTCTTTGAGCGTAACTTACTCTTCAAGTCCCACAAGTGTTGCCACAGTAGATCCTTCTACTGGCGCAGTGACATTAATAAAGGAAGGTGAGGTTACCATCACAGCAACATTTGCTGGCAATGATAACTACAAGGGAGGTACAGCTACTTATACCATCACCATAACCGACCCCAATAAGAAGGTGTTTGACTTTGAAAGCAAAGCGAATGACTATGGATCCGGGGTAACCACAACATCGAACAGTGATACCTATATCGAAACTGAAAAGACGTGGACATTAGATGGCGTGACAATTGTAACGGCAGGTAAATACCGCTGGTGGAATTCCGATGGCACATTGCGTTTCTATTCAACAACTCCCTCTCAATCGAAAATGACTATTTCTGCACCAACAGGGAAAGTCATCACAAACATCGCTCTTACAGGTGGCCAGCAGTTTACAAGCAATGATGGTGCATATTCCTCATCAAATGGAAAATGGGCCGGGCAGGCTACATCTGTTGTATTAACATACGCTAAAGCTTCAGGTTCAATTAATGTCAAAACAGTTTCTGTTACCATTGGTGATCCCACCGTCACTGTCGGTAGTGCGCTATACACTACTTATACGACCTTAATACCAGTCTCATTTGCAGGCGTAACAGCCTATACCGTTTCTTCTATTTCGGGTAGCGCAGTATCACTGACGGAGGTAACTGAAGCTCCGGCTAATACCCCTGTTATCATAAAGGCGGCAGCTGCAGATACATATACGCTAACATATAAGTCTGGTGCAGCGAGCGTTGGAACGAACCTCCTCCAAGCCTCTGACGGCACTGTTACTGGCGATGCCTCTACCATATATGCTTTGGGCAAGAAGAGTGACGTAGTTGGCTTCTACCTCGTGAATACCGGCGTGACGGTTCCTGCTGGCAAGGCTTATTTGACAGTCGGTGGCGGTTCTGTTAAGGAGTTCCTGACATTCGACTTTGATGCGGATGCAATCAATACGGTTCAGGGTTCAGGGTTCAAGGTTCAGGATTCAGAGATCTTCAACCTGGCTGGTCAGAAGATGAACCGCCTGCAGAAGGGCATCAATATTGTTAACGGTAAAAAAGTATTCGTAAAATGAGAAAGATATATATGCAGCCGCAGGTGGCGGTAGTAAAGATAGCTCCAGCAACGCTCATCGCTGAGAGCATGGGACTGGACGGTTCAAAAACGTTAGATTCCTCCAGCGAAATCCTCACCAAGGAAGACGACTGGGACGAACTGTGGGAAGAGTAGCCCCCTGTAGTCCCCCAAGGGGGACGAAGGGTTCAGGTTCCAAGTTTCAGGTTTCATGAACAGGATTCCTGAAGAACCTTTAAACCAACCGCGTCCTGCACTCGATAGTGAGTTGCAGGGCGCGATTTTTTTCTTAAAATCGCGGTCAAAGTGGTCATGGTCATTTGGTCAAAATCGATTTCGGAACTCGGTCATTTGCTCACTATATATAAATAGAATATTTATATTATAGTGGCGGATTTTGACAACCTGATTTTCGAAAATGACCAAATGACCATGACCATCTTGACCGCTCGGTTTCAGGTTTCAAGTTTCAGGTTTCACCTAAAAAAGTTGCCAAAACATTCGTGAACCGCAATGGGAATGTTGTATCTTTGCACTGTGAAAAACAACGCACCGCGGTGCATCGCTTTGTACAGTGCACTGCAAACGCCATCGCACCGCACTATGGCCCCACCCCCGACCCCTCCCCTGTTAGGGAGGGGAGCCTGCCCGGGACGCAACGCAACAATGTCAGGCGCCGACATTCGAGCGAAGCGAGGCTTTCTCCCCTTGGGGAGAACGGGAAAAGGGGCTCTCTAACCTTAACCTAATTATTAACCTTAACAAAATCCCAAAAGCGCATTAGCGCAGCCCTCTACCGCCTCGCACAACATCGCGCAGCCTTTCGAGCGAAGCGAGGCTTTCCTCCCTTGGGGGGAACGGGAAAGGGGGCTTTGGGTCCTATTAGTCCCATGAAAAACACTCTCAAGTATTCTCTGTCCATGCAGAAGAACCCCGCTCATCCTGAAGAGCCCGAGAAGGCGTACGCTCGCCTGCAGCTCAACGGCGTCCTCGACATCAACGCCCTGGCTGACCACATGTCCAACCACAACAGCATCTACTCCAAGGGCACCATCGTAGGCGTCATCACCGACATGTGCCACTGCATCAAGGAGGCCATCACCGAAGGCAACGCCGTCCTGCTCGGCGAGCTCGGCCGCTTCGCCCCCAGCATCAGCAGCGAAGGCACCCTGCCCGGTGTCGATGCCGAAGGCAACCCCAAGACCGCCATGGAGATGTTCACCGAGGCCAACATCAAGCAGGTCAACGTGAACTACGAGCTCGGCGCGGGCCTCGACTTCAAGCGCGAGGACTTCAACTTCGAGTTCGTCACCAGCCGCAAGGCACAGGCCGCCGCCAAGAAGGCCCAGAAGAAGGGTCAGTCCAGCGCCGACTGGAGCGACGACGAGGAAGGCAACGACGAGCCCTAAGCCCCGCTAGGTGAGTGGCGCGCAAGCGCCCTCACCGCTTTTCAAGAACCACAGAATACATGTTTTTGACCACGGATTGAACGGATGAAACGGATTTTTCTTGAACAACGAACTTTTGGAGCAGCGAGAGCCATCAAGCTTGCTTGAACCGACGCCAAACCGAGAGCCAACAAACTTGTTTGATTGGCTGAGGTGCGAAGGAGGAAGGCTTTGCCAATTGCCGAGTCGTGACAAGAATGGACAAAGTCAATTTCAAGGCGGCACGCTACGCAGGTGCCGAATGACATCTGAGAACTGAACTTAAATCTTCATAAATCTAAACTTAAATCTCTTTCATTGAACATAAATGACCATAATGGATCATAATGGAACAAACGCACTCGGAGCACGGGATTGGCTCACAGCTTGGCTGTGTGCCGTAGGAGATTTCGAAGGCTGCCACTCTGAAAACTAGTTTTCAAGATGGTCTGCCTTGAAAACTCCAAGCTCCAAGGACAAGTCCTTTGAGCGTCATCCCTTGCACCGCCCACGCAGATTTAAGTTCTGATTTAAGGCTGATTTAAGTTCAGTTCATAATCTGTGGTCTTAGCTGCTAGAAAAATTATGGTAATTACGGCTATTCGTGTCAAAAAGAGAAAAAGATTTAGGTTCGGATTTAAGCCTGATTTAAGTTCAGTTCATTATTAACCCTTAAAATTATATTTCTATGAAAGACACCACAAAGAACACCCTGAAGCGCATCGGTGAGATTGTCATCACCATCCTCACCGCCCTGCTCACCACCCTCGGCGCACACGCAGCTGGCATTGTGCAGTAGCACAAGGCAATTGAAAATTGAGAATTGACAATTGAAAATGAAAGCGCCCCTTCCGCGATGCGGAGGGGGCGCTGTGCGTGTGATTCCATGAGGTGATCATGGAGAATGAACTCAACTTTCGCTCGGGAATGCGAAGAAAAACAAGCATTTCTTTGGCACTTCGCTCGCTTAAACTTATCTTTGCAGCGGAAAAAGAAAAAATGATACTATGACTATGAAACATTTCTTCCTGACATGTGTGACGATGGCACTGTGCGCTGTCGGTTCCACCGCTTGGGCTTACAAAATCGAAGTTAAGAATGCTGATGGCAAATCCATTTATTACAATTATATCAACGAAGGAAAAGAGGTGGAGGTGACGTATGGCACAACAAAATACTCAGGCTCCATCGACATCCCAGAAATCGTGCAATATTCGAAACGCACATATGGGGTAACGAGCATCGGGAGTAAAGCGTTCGATGGATGCCGCAGCCTGACGGATGTCACTATTCCGAACAGCGTGACGAACATTGGAGATGATGCGTTCCGTGGTTGTTACCTTCTGACATCTGTCATCATTCCTAACAAAGTGACGAGTATTGGAGATAATGCTTTCCGTGCTTGCAGCAGTCTGGCATCTGTGTCCATTCCAAGTAAGGTGACGAGTATTGGCGATGATGTATTCTCAGCTTGCCTCGAACTGACTGCATTTTCTGTGGAAGATGGAAATCCGAATTATGATTCCCGTGACAATTGTAATGCCATTATAGAAACAGCATCTAATACATTGATTGCAGGTTGTATGAATACCGTCATTCCCAATAGCGTGACAAGCATCGGATATGCTGCGTTTTCAGGTTGCAGAGGCCTGAAGTCTGTGTCCATTCCCAACGGTGTAACGAGCATAGGAGGTAATGCGTTTTTTAATTGTGACAGACTTATTTCTGCGATGATTCCGGGCAGCGTGACAAACATAGGGGATGGTGCGTTCTCAAGTTGCAGCAGCCTCACCTCCGTCACGATTGGCAGCAATGTGACAAACATAGGAAATGGCGCGTTCTCTGGTTGCAGCAGCCTCACTTCTGTCATCATTCCAAACAGCGTGACAAGCATTGGAGAACAGGCCTTCTTTGGATGCAGCTTTCTGACCTCTGTTATGATTCCCCGCAGCGTCATGAGTATCGAAAATGAGGCGTTCTCTGATTGCATTCGCCTAACATCTGTCACTATTCAAAGCAATTTTATAGCTTCCAAGACATACGACTCTAGTTTTTCTCTGAAAGATGTATTTGGCAGACAGGTTGGAAAATATATACTAAGTGAGGACGTGACGAGCATTGGAGCTTCTGCGTTTTCTGGTTGCAGTGGCTTGACCTCCGTGATTATTCCAAACAGCGTGACAAGCATAGGAGATGATGCTTTCAAAGATTGCAACAACATAGAGGAAGTGGTTTCATTTATTGTAGAACCGACTTCTTTGAATCAATGTTTTAGCTCAAGCACTTTGGCAATTGCTACGTTGTATGTGCCTAAAGGAACCATCGACAAGTACAAGGCGACGGCGGGATGGAAGAACTTCGCACATATCGTAGAGGGCGTTCCGGATGCCGTAGAAGAGGTAAGGGAAGAGAGAGGTCTGGTTGAAGTCTATCGAACGGATGGCCGCAAGGTGGCTAAGATGCAACGTGGTATCAACATTGTCCACGATGAGGTTGGCGTGACCAAGAAGATATTGATGAGGTAACTCTCTCTCGTTCTTAAAGATATATGAGAAATCCCCGCCAAAGGTTGTGTGAGCCTGGCGGGGATAATATTTTCATTTCACCGGGGGCTTAGAATTCCAGGCCTTCGAGCTGGATATCGGTGCGGGGCTCTTCGGGACGCTGATCGACGGGGCCGTTCTGCTCGTAGATGAACTTGATGGCGTCGGCCAGGCCGGTGGTGAACTTCTCGAAGTCCTCGGGATAGACGAAGATCTTGTGCTTCTCGTAGTTGAACTGCGGCATGTCGGGGTCGCCGCTGACGATTTTCTTGCTCTCGGTGAGGGAGAGATACATGTCGCCGCGACTGTTCTGCTTCACATCGACATAGTAGATTCGCTTGCCTGCCTTGATGGAACGTGAGAAAAGGATGTCCTTCTCTCCGTGTCCGAATGAATTGTTGTTTTCTTTCATGTGTTTGATGATGGTTTTTGCCTTTTCTTTGCGTTTTCGAGTGCCAAAAGTATGGATAATTCAGCAAACGACATAGAAAATGTTGAAAAAAGTGGGTCAAAGCATGATTTTTTGCCCGATAATGTGTATTTTTGCGCGCCAAATCAATGAAAGCAAGAGCAGATTATGATTAATAGAGAACTGATTCGACTGAAAGTTGTCCAACTCTCATACGCCTACTACCAGAATGGCAGCCACAAGCTGGATGCGGCAGAGAACGATTTGTTCACCAGTCTGTCGAAGGCTTACGACTTATATCTGTATATGTTGTCGCTGATGGTGGAGGTGACGCGCATCGCCGAGCGGATGTACCTGACGGGCGTGCAGCGCGCCGAGCGGTTAGGGGAGAAGGAGATGCCGAATCCGCGCTTCGTCAATAACCAGTTCATCGCGCAGCTGCGCGTGAACCACCAGCTGCAGGATTTCACGGAGAACCAGAAGAAGACATGGGCCAACGACGAGGATTTCGTGCGGCGCACCTACAAGCGCATCACGGAGAGCGAGGAATATAAGGAATGGATGGAGCGCACGGACGCGCCCACGTACGAGGAGGACCGCGAGCTGTGGCGACGTCTGTACAAGGCGGTGCTCATCGATGATGAGGACCTGGACCAGACGCTGGAGGAGAAGTGCATCTTCTGGAACGACGACCGCCATATCGTGGACACCTTCGTGCTGAAGACCATCAAGCGCTTCGAGAAGAAGAACGGGGCGCATCAGGAGCTGTTGCCGGAATACCGCGACGAGGAGGACCGTGAGTTCGCGCGCCGCCTGTTCCGCGCCTCCATGCTGGGTGCCGACAACTACCGAATGCTGATTCAGCAGTCGCTGCACAACTGGGAGTTGGAGCGCCTGGCGCTGATGGACCTGCTGGTGATGCAGACGGCGCTGGCCGAGATGCTGACGTTCCCGAATATCCCGCTGACGGTGACCATCAACGAGTATGTGGATATCTCGAAATACTACTCTACGCCCCGCAGCGGCGGCTATATCAACGGCATGCTGGATGCCATCGCGCGTCGCCTCATCGAGGAGGGCAAGCTGAAGAAGGAACTACCGGATGCGAAACGGAAAGAAGAGATTAAGGATTAGGGATTAAGGATTAAAGATTAAAGATTAAAGATTAAAGATTAAGGATTAAGGATTAGGGATTAAGGATTAAGGATTAGGGATTAAGGATTAAAGATTAAAGATTAAAGATTAAGGATTGAACTTGAACCTTTGAACTCCTAAACTCTTAAACTCCTAAACTCTTAAACTTCTTAAACTCTTAAACTTCTTAAACTCTTAAACTTCTTAAACTCTTAAACTTCTTAAACTCTTAAACTCTTAAACATTTAACGAATAACCATAAATACAGATTGACTATGACTTTATTACAAGCACAAAACGGTGGCGGCCTGAGCATGATCCTGATGCTCGTGGCGATGTTTGCCATCATGTATTTCTTTATGATCCGTCCGCAGCAGAAGAAGCAGAAGGAACTGCAGAACTTCCGCAAGGCTATCGAGAAGGGTCAGGAGATCGTCACGGCCGGTGGCATCTACGGCACCGTGCGTGAGATCGACGACGTGAACAACATCCTCATCGTGGAGGTGGCCAACGGCGTGCGCCTGCGCATCGACCGCAACTCGGTATTCGCTACCGCTCAGGCCACCGAGAACTACTCCAAATAAGTCGCTGTAGGGGCTCATGGATCGCGAAAGGCTGCAAACGCTGTGGGAGAACGTCCACTCTTCCCTGACCCGTAAGCTGGGTCGGGAGGCGCTGGTGTTTACCTTCTTCCTGGCGGTGTCGGCAGTATTCTGGTTCATGCAGACGATGCGCGAGGACTATGAGATGGAGCTGCAGGTGCCCGTGGCGCTGGTGAACGTCCCCGAGGGGGTCGTAGTGACGCAGGACCTGCCGCAACAGATCACGGTGAAGCTGAAGGACCGCGGCTCCACGCTGCTGCAGTACTATTTCGACTCCTTCGAGACGGTGGAGTTCGACTTCGCGCGCCACGACATGGGCAGCAGCTTCGGGCATGTGGTGATCTCGCACGCCGAGGTGCAGAGGCGTCTGCAACCGTTCTTCGAGATGACCACCCGCATCCTGAGCGTCCACCCCGACACGCTGGACTACTACTACACGCGTGGCGTACAGCGCCGCATGCCGGTCATCTTCCGCGGCCATCTGGAGACGGCCTCGGGCTATTACCTCGGCAACATCACGCTCGACCCGGACACCGTCACGGTGTGGGGCAGTGAGGCGCTGCTGGACTCCATCACGTCGGTGTCCACGATGGCGACGAACCTTACGAATCTCACCACGACGCTGGAACAGGTAGTGCCCATCGCGGTGGAGCGTGGCATGAAGGTGATCCCTGCGGAGGTGACGCTGCGCGCAGACGTAGATATCAAAGTGGAGAAGCGCGTGCGCGTGCCCATCGTGGGCACCAACTTCCCCGCCGGCTATGCGCTGCGCACCTTCCCCTCGTCGGCGGTCGTCTCCTTCAGCGTGGGCAGCAAGGCCTACAGGAGCATCACGGAAGAAAACTTCGTGCTGACGGCGACCTACGAGGAACTCCTCTCGCAACCGGATTCCATGCTGCACCTGCATTTGCGTTCCGTGCCCGAGGGCGTGTCCAACGTGAAGATCACCCCCGACCAGGTGCAGTACCTGATAGAACAGACCGACGGCGAATGAGAATCGGCATCACGGGAGGTATCGGCAGCGGCAAGTCGTATGTCTGCCACATTTTGGCGCAGCAGCTGGGCGTGCCCTGCTACGACTGTGACCGCGAGGCCAAGCGCCTGATGCACGCTTCCCCAGAACTGCGCCAACAGCTGCAGGCGTTGGTGGGAGCGGAGGTCTATGATGCAGACGGGCAGCTCGACAAGGCGGTCATGAGCCGCTATCTCTTCGCCGATGCCGCACATGCCGCACGCGTGAATGCCATCGTGCATCCTGCGGTGAAGGCCGACTTCCTGGCGTGGGCGGCGCAACAGACGACGGACGTGCTTATGGAGAGCGCCATCCTCGTGGAGGCAGGATTCCGTGATGCGGTGGATAAACTCATCGTGGTGGAGGCTCCCTTGGAGCTGCGCATCCGCAGGGCTATGCAGCGCGACGGCGCCAGCCGCGAGCAGGTGGAGGCCCGCATCCGCCAGCAGCTGCCTGCCGAGGAACTGCGCAAACAGGCCGATTTCATCGTCGTCAACGACGGACGCGAACTCGCAGCACAGCTGCGGAGATTAAGGATTAAGGATTAGGGATTAGGGATTAGGGATTAAGGATTAAGGATTAAGGATTAAAGATTAGGGATTAAGGATTAGAGATTAAGGATTAAGGATTAGGGATTAAGGATTAAGGATTAAGGATTAAGGATTAAAGATTCGTAATAACGAAATAACGTTATAACGTAATAACGAATAATCGAAATAACGAAAAATAATTTTACAGCAATGTTAGAAACCATCTTAGCTATTGCCGGCAAGCCCGGATTGTACAAGCTCGTGTCGCGTGGCAACCGCAACCTAATCGTTGAGAGCATCGACGACAAGCACCAGCGCTTCCCGGCCTTCACGACCGACCGCGTCATCTCATTGGCGGACATCGCCATGTACACCGACGAGGAGGAAATCCCCCTGGCCGATGTGCTCACGAACCTGAAGACGAAAGAGAAGGGGGCGGTGTGCAGCCTCGACTACAAGAAAGCCTCCAAGGACCAGCTCTTCGACTACTTCGCCGACGTGCTCCCCAGCTTCGACCGTGACCGCGTGCACCCTTCGGATATCAAGAAGCTCCTGCAGTGGTACAACATCCTCATCACTGCGGGCCTCGACGACTTCTCGAAGATGGCCCCCACGGAAGGGGATAACATTGATGACCGTAAGTAACTGACCGCAAGTAACTGTTAAAGGCGCCTCCCGAAGGGCGCCTTTATTGTTTACTTGTATTGTCCGAGTGTGATCTCGCTGATGGTCAGCGGGAGATAGACCATGTCGTAGCCGTTGCCGTTCTCGTTCTCCTCGTAGAAGAAACCGATGCGGCCGTCCTTCTGCAGCGTCATCGTGGAGTAGGCCGAGGTGGTGGTGGACACCTGCAGGCCCTTCGTCCAGTTGCAGGCAAAGGCGCGTGGCGAGTAGATGCCGTTGGGGACGATCTCCTTGAACCACAGGCCCACGTCGCGCCGCTTCTCGCCGCAGGGCAGCGACTGCAGCATCAGCTTCACGGGGCGCTGGCTGGCAGCCTCGACAGCATCCACAAGCATGATCTCGCCGTTGCAGGAGTTGGCGCCCACCTTGATGCCGCCCGGGACATCGTGGCTGGCCACGCAGGTGCCCCACGCGCCCTCTTCCTGGTTGTTGCGGATATCCTTGAAGCGGAAGACGTTGAAGAAGCGGCCGTACCACTTGCGCGAGCTGAGGATGACATCGCCGTTGGGCAGCTCCTCGGCCTTGGGCTCGTCGCCGTCGATGCAGGGGCTGTCGTGGCCGTCGAGCGTCGTGCCGCCCAGCACCGCCCAGTGCTGTCCGAAGTCATCGCTGTAAATGACGTAGTTGCAGGCCACGTCCTTGTCGTCCATCTGCGTGCGCGTCAGCACAGAGCAGTAGAGGCGATAGTATTTGTCTTTCTTCACCACGCGGCTCTGCATGATGCGGCCCGAGCCGATGAACATCGTGCGCGTGTTCGGCAGCATCGTGTAGAACGCATCCGTGACATCCTCGGCCTT
>Ga0310697_10001044_pt1 | contig 33825 bp, 29 predicted proteins | sample 172DNAGHGlowgp2_FD_203883 | JGI IMG/M metagenome (GOLD analysis project Ga0310697, IMG submission 203883) | Sheep rumen microbial communities from Palmerston North, Manawatu-Wanganui, New Zealand - 1728 DNA GHGlow gp2 (v2) (version 2) | ecosystem: Host-associated > Mammals > Digestive system >... | reverse complement strand
AATGTTGTTCTGAACCTTGCAGGCCTTTATGAGGTTCTTTGCAAGGAGAGCGGAGGTTATGCCGCCGACGCCCGGTACGGGGGTCTTCCATGCGGCCTTCTCCTCAACATCGGCTGCGCAGCAGCCAAAGGTGTTTATCTTCTGTCTGCCGGTCTTCTCATTCATAATCGGCTCGCCGTTTTCGTCGAAGGCTTTCTCGCGTACGACGGCGGCGTCTATTACTATCTGGTCGTCGCCGAGCATGTCTGCCGTGATTGAGTCTTTGAACGGAGTTGCGCAGACAACTACATCGGCGCGTTTAATATACTCGTTCTTAATCTCGGCATGTGTGAGATGATGGATTATGGTTACTGTGGCAAAACGGTTTGTCAGCATCATTGAGAGGGGCTTGCCTATGACGTTTGAGTTGTTGATGATGCAGACGTCGAGGCCGCAGCATACATCCTCTTTCTGAGCGTCGTTTGCGAGTTCGGGAACCTTGTATTTCTTTGCGACATGGGCTTTGATCTCATCGGCGTAGAAGTCGATAATCTCCATTATCGCAGCGGCTGTGCAGGGGTAGAGACCTGTCGGGTCGTTTATTACTACCTTGCCCATGTTCTCCGTCGTGGAGGAGTCGCAGTCCTTGACTGCGGAGAGGTTGTTTGAGATTGCCTCGGTCTCATCGATATTGTCGAGGGGACGGAAGGCGAGAATTCCGTGGATTGAGGGATCTGCGTTTATCTCGCGGAACTTTTTGATGTAGTCATCCTGTGAAACGTCTGCCGGCATGGCGAAGACTTCGACTTCTATGCCCGCTTCGTTCATTGTGTTTGTGGCGCCGCGCTCGTAGGCGAGGTCGGGGCCTTTCTCACCGACACGTACAATACCGAGTTTCGGTGTTATGCCCTGAGCCTTGAGAGCGTCCGCCTGGGCTTTGCAATCATCTTTTATGGACTGAGCAACAAGTTTGCAATCAAGTAACTGAGCCATAAGTAATCCTCCTAATATGCGAGTTGTTGTTTTACGTTTTCATAGATTTCGTCGGCGAGGGCCGAGCCGTTCTCAACGAGCGGCAAAAGCTCTGCCTCAACGTCTTTTACAAAAGTTTCATCTTTTATGGATTTCAGGTTTATCATGACGTTGAGCCAGCCGCTCTGCAGCGCCGCCTTAAGGCAGACGGCTCCGCAGCCGACATCGGAAACGGCGAGCTTGGAACCCTTGGTGACAAGCTCCTCGTGAAGTTTAAGTGCTTTGAAAGATATACGGACGATTTCGATGGGTGCTGAAATCGCAACCTTGAGGCATGCCTGCATCTTCTCTTCCTTTTCCGCCTTCTCAGCCTCTGTTTCGGCAGGTAATCCGTAGCACTGAGAGAGGGGATAGAAGTTCTCCGCGTCCTTATCGATAAGTCCGAGGAGTTCCGTCTGAAGCGCCCGTGCGTCGGCAAGAATTCTCTGTATGTCCTCTTCGTATTCGGCATACTTCTTCTTGCCGGTCGTGAGGTTGCATACCATGCCCGACAGGGCAGTGCCTATGCTGCCCACGAGGGCGGCGACTCCGCCGCCGCCCGGCACGGGCGCTTTGGAGTACGTCTCTTCAACGAATTTTTCGCAGGACCACTGCTGGATACTGTTCATTTTAGTTCTCCTTTTTCCCTCATCCGTCTGCTTCGCAGACACCTTCTCCCAAAGGGCGAAGGCAAAGAGGAATACTTAGAATAAGCCGGAAATCTTTCCGGTATTGTCAACGTCAATCTTCATGGCTGCAGGTACCTTCGGGAGACCCGGCATCTTCATGATGTCACCGGTGAGTACTACAAGGAAGCCTGCGCCTGCGGATACCGTAATGTTGCGGACGGTAATCTTGAAGCCTGTCGGACGGCCGAGCTTGGTCTGGTCGTCTGTAAGGGAGTACTGTGTCTTTGCCATACAAATCGGGAGGTTGCCGAAGCCGAGTGATTCGAGGTTTGCAATCTCCTGCTCAACCTTACCGGCGTAGACAACGTCGTCGGCGCCGTAGATGCGTGTGGCAATGGCCTTGATTTTATCCTTGATGGGAAGGTCTGCGTCATATGAGAACTCGAAGCTGTTCGGCTGATCACAGAGCTTGATAACTTCTTCGGCGAGTTCAATGCCGCCTTCGCCGCCCTTGCCCCAGACTTCACTCATCTTGACGTTTACGCCGAGCTCTGCGCACTTTCTTGTGACGAGTTCAATCTCGGCATCGGTGTCAGCGACGAATCTGTTGAGGGCTACTACGCAGGGAAGTTTGTAGACCTGTGTTATGTTTTCAACGTGCTTTAAGAGGTTCGGGAGACCTTTTTCGAGTGCCTCGAGGTTCTCGTTGCCCGTCTCTGCCTTCGGCACACCACCGTTGTACTTGAGTGCGCGGATGGTAGCTACGATGACAACGGCGGACGGGCGGATGCCCGTGAGACGGCACTTGATGTCGAGGAACTTCTCGGCACCGAGGTCAGCGCCGAAGCCGGCCTCAGTTACAACGTAGTCACCGAAGTGACGGGCCATGTTTGTGGCCATAACCGAGTTACAGCCGTGAGCTATATTGGCGAAAGGTCCGCCGTGAACGAAGGCGGGTGTGCCTTCGAGTGTCTGTACGAGGTTGGGCTTTAAAGCGTCCTTCAGAAGGGCTGTCATAGCGCCCTGAGCACCGAGCTGACCTGCCGTTACGGGTTCGCCGCTTCTGTTGTAAGCAACAACGATGCGGGCGAAACGTGCCTTGAGGTCGTCAAGCGAGGTGGCGAGGCAGAACGCTGCCATTATTTCAGAAGCGACGGTGATGTCGAAACCGTCCTCACGGGGAACGCCGTGGGCCTTGCCGCCGAGACCGGCAACAATGTTTCGAAGTTCTCTGTCGTTCATGTCAACGCAGCGGCGCCATACGATACGGCGGGTATCGATGTCGAGCTCGTTGCCCTGATAGATGTGGTTGTCGAGCATGGCCGCAAGAAGGTTGTTTGCGGCACCGATTGCGTGGAAGTCACCGGTGAAGTGGAGGTTGATGTCCTCCATGGGTACAACCTGGGCATATCCGCCGCCGGCTGCGCCGCCCTTTACACCGAATACCGGGCCGAGAGAGGGCTCACGGAGAGCGATGACCGTCTTCTTGCCGAGCTTTGTGAGGGCGTCTCCGAGACCTACTGTCGTTGTGGTCTTGCCTTCACCTGCGGGTGTGGGGTTGATTGCTGTGACGAGAATTACCTTTGCGGGATCACCCTGCTTGGGTGTGTTTAAAAGGTTGTAGTCAACCTTTGCCTTGTACCAGCCGTAGTACTCGAAGTCGTTTTCCGTAAGACCGAGTTTGGCGGCTATTTTGTCAATGCGTTCGGGGGTTGCTTCCTGAGCAATTTCAATATCAGATTTTGCCATTGTATATTACCTGCCTTTCAAAATGTGATATAATGATAGCATAAAAATTATAAGACAAATATTACAGTTTATTAAATACAACGATTTGTATTAAAATATAGGAAACGCGCTACAAAGTGTAGCGCAAAAACGAAAGACCTGAAAAGGGGCGAAAGTGTAGTAGAATGAACAAAAAAGAGATCAGAGACATTGTAAAAGAGAAAAAATCTTTAATGAACGAGACCGATATACGCTCATATTCTGCGAAAGTTTCGGAGGCCTTCCTGAAACAGGAGTTTTATAAGACTGCGGAGGTGCTTTACGCATACCTTCCGTACAATCAGGAGATAAGAACCGAGCAGATAATAGAGCAGGCTTTAAAGGACGGTAAGAAAGTGGCCGTTCCCAAAGTGCTTGATGACGGCCTTATGGAGTTTTACGAGATAACCTCCCTCTGTGATGTAAAACCCGGCGCATTCGGTATCCCCGAGCCCGAGGGGGACGGGCCGCCGGCCGTATATGAAAAGGTCCTTATGCTCATGCCCGGCCTTGCCTTTGATGAGCATGGGAACCGCATAGGCTACGGCGGCGGCTACTACGACCGCTACCTGGAACGAAACCGCGACAAGGAATACACCAAGGTGGCCCTTGCCTATCCCTTCCAGGTCTTTGATGAAATACCGGCCGACCCGCATGACGAGAAGGTTGATGAAGTTATTACGGCATGAAAAAACCGCCCGAGAGGGCGGTTTCTTTTATTCAAAATAGTTGAATGTGTCCATGTATTTCAGTTTGAAGGCGTTGAGTTTGTGGAGGTAGTCTATGCGCTCCTTGTTCGGGCCTTCGATACCGCGGCGGATATAGTCGTCGAGCTCCTTGTAGGTGAAGCCGAGATTGTCCTCGTCCGTTTTTCCGCAGAGGCCGTCCGACGGGGGCTTTACTATGAACTTCTCGGGAAGTCCGAGATATCTTCCTATCTCTTTTACCTCTTCAACAGTGAAGTTTGAGAGGGGACCGCAGTCGCCTACGCTGTCACCGTATCTGGTCGAGTAACCCACCCAGTCCTCTGAGAGGTTGCAGGTGTTGATTACACGTCCGTTGTGAGATGCGCCTACAAGGTAGAGTGCGGACATGCGGATTCTCGGGGGAAGGTTGGTTTTTGAGGCGACGGAGACGTCAAAACTCTTCTCTGCTTCAGCGAGGAGGTCCGCGATGGCGGGTCCTACATTTATCGTAATATTCTTTATTCCCAGGAATTCAACGAGGTCCCTGGAGTAGTCTATGTCGGGCTGTTCGCCCTGAGGCATGAGGACGCCGATGACTCTATCCCTGCCCAGTGCTTTTACGCAGAGAGCCGCAGTGACAGAGGAGTCCTTGCCGCCTGAGACGCCGACAATTGCGTTGCAGCCTTTTCCGTTTTCTTCAAACCAGTTCTGAAGCCACGCGGCACATTTTTCAACCGCGTCGGCAACATCGAATGTGTATTCTTTCAAGAGGATCCCTCCCTTACTATTAAAAGTATATCAATACACCTTTTATAAGACAAGAAAAAGTGTTATACTTTTACCTACCACTGATTTAGGAGTAAGTATGTTAGATAAACTTGAACAGGTCGAACAGCGCTTCCTGTCGATTCAGGATCAGATTTCTCAGCCGGACATTGTCTCGGATATGGAGAAGTACACCGCGCTGATGAAGGAACTCAAGCAGATAACCCCGGTTGTCGACAAGTTCCGTGAGTATAAAAAGGCCGAGCAGACCTTCAGCGAGGCGAAAGAACTTATCGATGCGGGCGGGCTTGACCCCGAACTCGCCGAACTTGCTCAGGAGGACTACAAGACGGGAAAAGAGGACATGGAGCGTCTGACAGAGGAGCTCAAGGTCCTCCTTCTGCCGCGTGATCCGAACGATGACAAGAACGTAATCATAGAAATACGTGCCGGTACGGGCGGCGAGGAGGCCGCGCTGTTTGCCGGTGAGCTTTACCGCATGTACACGATGTATGCAGAGGCGCACGGATTCAAGACCGAAATCATGAGTGAGAATTCCACCGAACTCGGAGGATACAAGGAAGTAAGCTTTGAGGTCAGGGGCGACGGCGCCTACTCAAGATATAAATTTGAGAGCGGCACGCATCGCGTGCAGCGCGTCCCCGAGACGGAGTCGCAGGGCAGAATCCAGACCTCTGCCGCGACCGTCGCCGTACTTCCCGAGGCCGAGGCCGTTGACTTCGAACTCGACATGGCGGACGTAAAGATAGACGTGTTCCGTTCTTCCGGTGCGGGCGGACAGAAGGTCAACAAAACCTCCTCCGCCATACGCGCGACCTACCTTCCGACCGGCCTCGTCGTAGAGTGCCAGGATGAGCGCTCGCAGTTCCAGAACAAGGACAAGGCGCTTACTATTCTCCGCACAAGGCTCTATGAGGAACAGCTTCAGAAAGCTGCCGCGGAGCGGGCTGACGCGAGAAAGTCAATGGTCGGTTCTGGTGACCGCTCCGAGCGAATCCGTACATATAACTTCCCGCAGGGACGTGTGACGGACCACAGAATCAACCTCACACTCTACAAGATAGAGCAGATTATGAACGGCGACCTCGACGAACTAATCGATGCGCTTATTACGGCCGACACGGCTGAGAAACTGAAGGCGGAGTAATGCAGACACTGCTTTTGAAAGGAAATCAGATTGATGAAGCGGGTGCCATCCTGAGAAAGGGTGGCCTTGTCGCCATACCCACCGAGACCGTTTACGGCCTTGCCGCAAACGCCCTTGACGGAAGCACCGTTGCAAAGATATTTGAGGCGAAGGGCAGGCCGCAGGACAATCCGCTGATTGTGCATATTGCGGACATAAGCGAAATAGATGATCTTGTCGCATATGTCCCGCCTGTTGTATATGACCTTGCCGATGCTTTCTGGCCCGGTCCGCTGACAATTATTCTCGACAAGTCAGAAGCAGTCCCCGACGAGGTGACTGCAGGCCTTGATACCGTCGCAATCCGTATGCCTTCGCATCCGGTTGCGAGAAAGATAATCAGGGCCGCCGGAGTGCCGCTCGCGGCACCCTCGGCCAATGTCTCCGGCAAACCCTCTCCGACAACCGCTGCCCATGTCATAAAAGATATGGACGGAAAGATAGACGCGATTGTCGACGGCGGCCCCTGTGAGGTCGGTGTCGAATCCACAGTTATCACTCTTGCCGCGAGAAAGCCGAGACTTCTCAGACCCGGCAGGATCACCCCGGAGGAGATTGAAGAGGTAATAGGTGATGAACTGGTAATTGATGATGCTGTTCTAGGCAGACTCAAAGAGGGTGAGAAAGCTGCATCACCCGGAATGAAATACAAGCACTATTCTCCGTCGGCCGACGTCATAATAGTCAAAGGCACACTTGAGAATTTCGCGAAATTCGTAAACGAGCGTGCCGGCGAGGGCGTCGCAGCCCTTGTTTTTGACGGTGAAGAGGATAAAATAAAATGTAAGACAAAGAACTTCGGTGAGGAGAACGACGACCTCGCCCATGCCGCGAAGCTGTTTGATGCGCTTCGCGCGTGTGACGACGAAGGCGTCAGCACGCTCTACGTCCGCTGTCCCGGCGACGAGGGCGTCGGCCTTGCGGTCATGAACCGCCTTCTCCGCGCCGCTGACTTTAAGATTGAGGAGGTATAGCCGTGCGCAAGGCAATAAAGGTAGGCCTTACGGGCACCACCGGCGCGGGAAAAAGCACCGTCGCCGAAGGCCTTAAAAAATACGGCTATGCCGTCATAGACGCCGACCTCATAGCGAGAATCGCCACCGAGAGGAGCTCGCCGCTGCTGCCGCAGCTCGCCGAAGCCTTCGGTGCTGATATCATCAATGAGGACGGCTCCTTAAACAGAAAGCTACTCGCTGACCGCGCCTTCAGAAGCGATTTTGAGCGCAACACCTTAAACTCAATCACTCATCCCGAGATTATAAGGCTCATTGAGAAGAAGGTACAGGGCGCTTTCTGGGACGGCTATGAGGCCGTCATCATAGACGCGCCGCAGCTCTTTGAATCAGGTCTCGCTAAAGACTGCAATCTTGTAATTTCTGTCGTGGCCCCTGAGGATGTGAGGCTCAGACGCATAATGGAACGCGACGAGATGACCGAGGAATCCGCGCGGAAGAGAATCAAGGCACAGCTTCCCGACGACTATTTCCGTCAGAACTCGGACTTTGTAATTGAAAACACGGGCAGTGAGGAGGACCTGAAAGAGAAGATTCTCTATGTTGCCCGAATGATAGAGGTTAAAATAAGCGGAGAGGGAACTCTCGACTTTTGAAAGGAAGATAGAAAATGGCAGAAACAAAAGGCGAAAAACGCGCAAAGGAACTGAACTATGAAGCTGAGCATGCGTCGAAGATTATCTCCGACGCTGAGCTTAAGAAAGCCGACAAGTTCTGCGACGGCTATATTGATTTCCTCAATACGGCCAGAACAGAGCGTGAAATTGCGGCATTCATGAGAGAGAAGGCTGAGGCCAAGGGCTTCACCGAATTTGACAAGACAAAGACCTACAAGGCAGGCGACAAGATTTACAGAGTAAATCGCGGCAAGGCAATCATGCTCGCAGTCATAGGCAAAAAGCCCATCACTGAAGGCATTAAACTCGCCATTGCACACATCGATTCACCCCGCCTTGACTTAAAGCCCAACCCGCTCTATGAGTCGGATGATATAGCTCTTCTCAAAACTCATTACTACGGCGGCATTAAGAAGTATCAGTGGGTTGCAATCCCGCTTGCACTTCACGGCGTCATGGTAAAGGCTGACGGTACGAAGGTCGATATCAACATCGGCGAGGATGAGGGCGATCCGAAATTCGTCATCTCCGACCTGCTTCCCCATCTCGGCCGTGAGCAGGAGAAGAGACCCCTCGGTGAGGGCATCAAGGGAGAGGAACTCAATGTCATCATTGGCAGCCGTCCGTTCAAGGATGACAAGGCTTCAAACCTCGTAAAACTCAATGTTCTCGACATACTCAACCAGAAGTACGGCGTTGTGGAGAAGGATTTCCTCTCTGCCGAGCTTGAAGTAGTACCTGCCTTCAAGGCCTGTGACATAGGTCTTGACCGCAGCATGATCGGAGCATACGGCCACGATGACCGTGTCTGCGCATATCCTGCGGCAGAAGCTGTATTCGATGTAGTAAATCCCGCTTATACGGTCGTAACCGTTCTCACAGATAAAGAGGAGATTGGTTCTGTCGGTAACACGGGTCTTGATTCCAATTATCTCAAGTACTTCATCATGGATCTCGCAGAGTGCTTCGGTGCAAACGGACGCGATGTAATGTCCAAATCCGAATGTCTCTCCGCTGACGTAAATGCCGGATATGACCCGACATTCGCAGATGTCATGGAGAAGCAGAATTCCTGCTTCCTCAACAAGGGCGTCGTTATCACGAAGTACACCGGTGCACGCGGTAAGGGCGGTTCGTCAGATGCCTCGGCCGAATTCATGGGCAAGGTCCGCGGATTCCTTGACAAGGCCAAAGTCGTCTGGCAGATCGGTGAGCTCGGCAAGGTTGACGCAGGCGGCGGAGGAACCGTCGCACTCTACGTCGCGGGTCTCGATATTGATGTCGTCGACCTCGGCGTACCCGTACTCTCAATGCACGCTCCCTTCGAACTCGTCGCAAAGACTGACGTCTATATGGCCTACCGTGCCTTCCTCGAGTTCTTTAAACTCAAATAGCCTAAAAACTCCTCAACAGGTAGCTGTTGAGGAGTTTTCTTTATTGATTATATTTTGCGGAATCGTGGCTATAGCCAATACGTGTTTTTCTTCTTTGATTATAAGGCACGATAACTTCCCTTCTTTTTTTATTTAAGTTTGAATACTAAACCACTATATGTTAACTCTGAACCATCTGAGTTGATTGTCCACATATATTTGTTATAAGGGTCCTTTGCAGTTGAACTAAAATAAAGAATGTCGTTACGTGTTTCTTGATAAGTTAAAAGGAAATCGAATTCTCGATAAGGCTTGTCAATAGATAAAAAATCTGTACCGCTAAAATGCGCTGAATAAAAGTCAACTCCGCTATTTGGCTCGATAGTTATTGTTATAGTATCATCACCTATGTAATCACCAAATTCATCTTTTAGAGCTTCGGTATCAAGTATGTATGTCTGTTTAGATGTGGGGCCAGTTTGTCCCATGGCGGCCGTACCTGACGTGGATAGGAGTTCATCAATTGTGATCCAAGCAAAGATACAGAAAACAAACACAGCTAAAATGGCAACAGCTATCTTGGCTCCTTTGCTTGTTCTTTTCCAATCTGCTTTCCAGTCTACTTGTTGCGTGCCCGGTTTCATTATATACGGTGTAGATACCGTGCTTGAAACAGAAGGATTGGTGGTATGTTGAATTACATTGTTGGGTTCAGTTTGTGAATTAGTTTTGGGCATTTCTTCTGGAACAATTGTCGGCCAATTAAACGGTTGGCCACAATAGGCACAGAATTTTACACCTTCTTGTATACTGTTTCCGCATTTAGGACACTTATATTGCATATAGTAGACTCCTCTCTAGTAAAGATGTATTAACTATGTTTTAATATTACCGCATAATGCAGTGAAAAGCAATACTGCAAAATGCGGTAAAATTGAGGTCTTGCTTTGGTTAAACGTATACTTTTACGGAGAGGTGAAAGTTATGTTTCGACGCATCCGAGACCTTCGGGAGGATAATGATTTGACGCAGCGAGAAATGGCTGAGATACTGCATTGTTCACAGCAGGTTTACAGCAATTATGAGTTGGGACAAAGGGATATTCCCACCAGTGTTCTTATTAAACTTTCCCGATATTACAATGTTTCCGTCGATTATATTTTGGGCCTTAGTGAAAAGTAAAATTTGAATTGATTATAAAAGTTCCCATGACCGTTTTTTGGTCATGGGAATTTTTACACAAAAACTCACTATAAGATACCGTTCATACACGATTTTCGACCATTCATACCTAAATCGAGATTTTTGAGAAATAACCGTTTATAATGCACTTATCATCGCCCCTCATTCCTGCGATGGGAAAGGAGGTGAGCTATGGATAGTATATTGTCCTTTGTTGTGGCTATCTTTGCAAATGTGTATTCGTACATTATTTGCAAACTGTTAGACGAGGATAGTCGCAGGCGATGAACAGTCTGACAAAAAGAAACCCCCGAAGCGGCAACTTCGGGGGTTTCGAACTATGGATGTCTTTTGCATATTGTCCTTTGCAGTTACATTATACAGCAACGACAATATTTGTCAACTTCTTCCTATCGTATGAACAGTGCGAACAAGTACGGCACGCCCCAGACAAACGCGGCTGCTGTAAGTATGGCGCCCACTATGGGGTATACGGCAAGGAGACTGTTGGTCGTGCCGTATATTTCAAGGGCGCCCTTTATTATGCTGCCGGCCGTGAAAACGTAGATTGCGGAGTTGTAAAGCGAAACGGATACTCTGTTTATGCTTTTATTTAATTTATGGAAAGCGAGGTACGGCACGGCAGCGAAGACAAGCGGAATCAGAAAGGCCAGTATCATAAAGAGGGATATTACTCCGTGGCTGAAGAGTTCATATACTGCTCCGAAGGCCAAAACAAAGATGCTGACTGTCAGCATTTTTGCATATTGCCTTTTAATATCCGATGTATACAATGTCACTCACACTCCTTTCACTGATACGGTTGCCGTTTGTCGTGGGGTTGTTGATTACCTGACCGGCGAAGTACATTGTTGACGAGCCTCCGCCGTCTAAATTGTAGGCGGTTTCACATCCGAGGGACTGCATGAAGGTCGCAAGTTCATAGAGGGAGAGACCTTCGCTCTCATCTGTTCTTCCGTCAGACACGACAAACACATAGTGATTTTGTGAGATAATGCCGATTGCGGTGCGCGGATTGCTTGTCATTGCCCGTCCGACTTCCTGGTTCGTCGTTACGGATACATTGCCGTAAGTTACCAGACCGGGTCCGAAGGACAGGACATTGTATGCGCCGCGTTCTTTCAGTTCTTCGAGCGTTACATTGCTCTCGTTTATTATCTCAAAGCTTCCGTTCTCATAAATAACCAGATCCTCTCTGCCTGATGCGGCTGTATTTCTGTATATTACTCCGTTCTTTAAGACATAACCCTTCTCCTGAATACCGTAGTAGTCGCCGTTGATTGCGAGTATTGCACCGACACTTTCGGCAATTCCCGAAGTTTTTTCGGTAATGTTTTTACCGTAGTTTCCGTCTGCGAAGGCTGTCTTTAAAAGATCGGTATTATTAATGGTGACATCTGCAACATAAATTTTCGTGTCATTTTCATAGTATTCGCTTATCGTTATGCTTATGTTGTCGTCATCGTACGATGTATCTGTCGTTGTCGAATTCGTGACTGTCTGTTTTACGTTGACCGCGTTGCTGCCGCTGTTTTCCGCCACCTGATAGGATTCCTTTATCAGGAACGTGTCTGCCGCAACATAAAAAGTAAACAGAAACACAAGGACAAGGCACGTGGCCTCAATATGTCTTTTCATGGTTTTGCTCCTTTCTCTTTTCTGCCTGCAGTTTATCGCTTCTTTATTGAAGAAAACTTGAAAGTCGCAAAAAAAATACCGCAGACATCTCTGTCTGCGGTTGTTTTGGTTTTTATTTGTTCTTGTACTGCTGTTTCATTCGCTGCTCTTTGTTGAGAATCATTTTTCTCAGCCTGAGCGATTCGGGCGTTACCTCCAAAAGTTCGTCATCGGCTATGAACTCCATGCACTGCTCAAGGCTGAGCACTGTCGGAGGAACGAGGCGGAGCGCGTCATCAGAACCCGAGGCACGGGTGTTGGTGAGATGCTTCGTCTTGCAGACGTTGCAGACGATATCCTCATTCTTTGCGCACTCGCCGACTATCATGCCTTCATACACTTCCACACCCGGGCCGACAAAGAGTCTGCCGCGCTCCTGGGTGTTGAAAAGGCCGTAGGCATTGGTCTCTCCGGATTCGTGAACGACTATAGAGCCGCGTTCACGCATCTGAATGTCACCTTTGAAAGGCTGATATCCGTCGAAAATCTGATTCATGATACCGTTGCCGTTTGTGTCGGTGAGGAACTCCGAGCGGTAGCCTATGAGTCCGCGCGAGGGGACGGAAAACTCGAGGTGTGTCGCGCCGCCCTCATTTGCCGACATGTCGCGAAGCTCGGCCTTCCTTGAGCCCAGCTTCTCTATTACGGTTCCGACATACTCAGCGGGAACCTCAACTACGAGAAGCTCCATCGGCTCAAGCAGCTGGCCGTTCTCGTCGCGCTTGTAGATTACCTTGGGGCGCGACACCGCGAACTCGTAGCCCTCGCGCCTCATTGTTTCGATGAGGATTGAGAGATGGAGTTCTCCGCGGCCGGAAACTTTGAAAGTATCTGTCGTGTCAGTCTCTTCAACGCGCATGGCGACATTGGTTTCAACCTCTTTGAAGAGTCTGTCACGTATATTTCTGGAAGTTACGAACTTGCCCTCACGGCCCGCAAACGGGCTAGTATTTACGATGAAGTTCATCGAAATTGTGGGCTCGTCTATCTTGATGAAGTCGAGCGGTTCAATGTGTTCGGGATCACAGGCGGTCTCGCCTATGTTGATGTCTGAAATACCTGAGACGCAGATAATTTCACCTGCAGCGGCCTCCTCAACCTCGGTTCTCTTGAGACCTTCAAAGGTGTAGAGTTTGGAGACCTTTACGTTCTCAACGGAACCGTCTGTCTTGCAGAGGGCAATCTGCTGATTGCGCTTTATTGTGCCGCGCTCAATGCGGCCTATGCCTATGCGGCCGATGTAATCATCGTAATCGAGGCTCGAGAAGAGCACCTGAAGGGGCTCGTCCCTGTCGCCCTTCGGCGCGGGAATCTCATCGATGATGGATTCGAATACCGGGCGCATGTCGCCCTCGCGGTCCCGCGAGTCAAAGGATGCGTAGCCGTCCTTTGCCGATGCGAATACAACCGGGAATTCTATCTGATCCTCGTCAGCGCCCAGCTCAATGAAGAGGTCGATGACTTCGTCCACGACCTCGGCCGGACGGGCGCCCGGACGGTCAACCTTGTTTATGACAACGACGACCTTTTTGCGAAGTCCCAGGGCCTTCTTCAGTACGAACCTGGTCTGGGGCATACAGCCTTCAAATGCATCAACAAGCAGGAGTACTCCGTCGACCATGAGGAGGATACGCTCAACCTCTCCGCCGAAATCGGCGTGGCCCGGAGTGTCTATGATATTGATTTTCGTGTCTCCGTAATGCACGGAGGTATTTTTCGAAAGGATTGTTATGCCGCGTTCACGCTCGAGATCGCCCGAGTCCATTACCCTGTCTTCGACAGTCTCGTGCGACGAGAACGTTCCGCTCTGCTTTAAAAGCTCATCAACCAGCGTAGTCTTGCCGTGGTCAACGTGAGCGATTATTGCGACGTTTCTTATGTCTTCTCTGAGTGCCAAATTCCACACCTGTCTTTATATACCATAATAATTACGATTTAGAATTTTAACACTGTAACTTGCAGTTTGCAAGCCTCAATGTTAAAATTGACTTTGCGCAAGTAAAAAAAGTTAATACCTGGGGGCGCTGAATGTTCTTCGGCTGAGATCAGGGCCAGAAAGCCCGTGTCCCTTAGACTTGATCAGGGTAATGCCTGCGTAAGAAAGGAGTTTAACATGAAAACCAACAAAACAAATGTAACTACGTACAAGCTTGTAGTCACTGCGGCAATGCTTGCCCTTGCAACCGTCTTAAACGAGCTGGCCTCATTTGAGTCACCGTTTCTGATGGGCGGCGGCGTAACAGTCTTCAGCCAGGTTCCGATTATCGCTCTCTCGTGGATTTTCGGAGTCCCCTGGGGCCTCTGTTCCGGTTTCGTATTCTCTGTCATTCAGGCTTTGATCGGAATCAAGAACATAGCCTATGCCCAGACAATCGGAGGTTACATTATCGCCGCGCTCTTTGACTATATCGTGCCTTACACGATGCTCGGTCTCGGCGGTATTTTCAAAGGCAAAATCAAAAACACCTATGCCGCTCTTGCCACCGGTTCACTGCTTGTCTGCGTCATCCGTCTGTGCTGCCACATCATCACCGGCGTGACAATCTGGAAGGCATACTGCCCCGAAGAGATGACGGTACTCGGCTATTCCGTTGCCTACAATGCAGGTTACATGATTCCCGAAACAATCATAACAGTAATCGGTGTTCTTGCTCTCGCGAAGTTCTTCTTCCCGAGAGTCGATGAAAACGGTATGATTAAATCCTGAAAGAAAGGATGAGTCCTTTTGGCAGTAGCGAAAGAACATACTCCGGACAATGAACTCGAAAAGCTCATAGAGAGCCTTCCCGGGGAGGAGATTCCGATCGACGTCAACCCTGATGGCGACGATAAGATTCCTCTCGACCCCGAGAGCGGCCTCGATCCCGAACAGCTCGAAACAGAACTCAACGACTTAAAGGACCTGGTGCAGGGTGAAATCGACAAGATGCTCGATGAAAACCCCGACGCCGAGTGGACTGATATTGTCAAAGAGGCAAAGGAAGATAAAAAGAAGAGAAGGAACAAGGGCGATGTAAAGCTCTGCGAAGTCTGCGGCGAGAACGAAGTCAGCGAGGACGAGCAGTACTGTGAGCATTGTCTTGACGTCATGAAACACTACCCCTTCTCCTGGTGGAAGTACCTCATACCCGTACTTGCCATCGTGCTTGTTTTCCTGGCACTGAGCTACTTTGCCATCAATTTCTCCGTCTTCAAGGGAACTGTATCGGCCAACAAGCTCATCAAGGCCCATAAGCTCGACTCCGCCCTTTCCGCATATGACAAGCTCAATGCGGAGATAAAAGTAACAGACGAGAACTTCGGAGGAAGATACCTCAGATACCAGGTGGGCCTCTACGAAGAACTCGGTATTGACCACTACGAAGACGCTCTGAAGTTTATTGAGAAATACTTTGAGGGCAGCAAGATAGACCGCTCATACAACAAGGACGTAAAGGCTTTCCGTGACAAGATAAAGTCATATGAAAAGCTTTACGAGAAGTTCACCACCGCATACAACGGAGCCGCCACTTATGAGGACTTCGTAAAAGAATTCGACTCGCTCGTATCCGTCGCGGACTACGACCCGGCACATGTTCTCTACTACAAGTACTATGCCGCAAATGTCATGGGTGAAGATATCTCCGTAATGCGCAAAAACGTTGAGGAAATAAAGAAGGTTTCTCCCGAGAGCAAGACACTTTATCTCCCGCTCCTCGCTGAGATAAGCCTCAACGAAGGCAAGTATGACGATATGGTGAAGTATGCCGACGAACTTGCTCAGGTCAATAAAGAGAGCCCCTACGTCGCGCTTTATAAATCTATCGCCTACCGGTTCAAGGGCGACCTTGTGAAAGCCGCTAAGGCCTGCAACGACGGCCTTGCCGTAACGCCCGCGAACTCACTCTTAAACTACCAGATGGGTATAATTTCCCTGCTTCAGGGCAAGCAGAAGGAGGCCTTCAGTTTCGCCTCGACGGCCTACGAGCAGGCCGACACGGCAAATGCATACGTATCGGCAGCAAGCCTTTACTCGCTCTGCGCACAGCTTCTCGGCGAGACGGAAGTCAACGAATCCATAATCATGGAGACATCTCAGTACGGTTACCCGATTTCCGACCAGGTACAGAAGGTCATTGACGGCGAACTCACCATCGAGGACATCTTCTTAAAGGGAAAGGGGGATTTTGAATGGAACTGATTAACTATATTCTGAAAATTCTCACCTTCCCCGGAGCCTTCCTCAAGGCCTTCCTTGAGCAGCTCGCCTGCCGCATGTATGAAGTGCCGATAGAGTTCGGCCGCTACTTCCAGAAAAACGAGCTCTGCGGACACGTGGAACACCTTCTCGCCCCCCAAAAGGGCAGTTTCGGAATCTGCTTCCTGCCGCATATCATCATGCTCTTCTGCGGACTTGTTTTCACGATTCCCGCGGCACTCAATATTGTCTATCTCGGCAAGATAAACTACTTCGGCATCATCTTCCTGTATGTCGGTATTTCGTGCTTCCTCAACCTGTTTCCTCTTATTGAGGACTCACTCAACATGTGGGAGCACCTCTACGGCAAGGAGTCGAAGGCGACAGTAATCTCAAAGATCTGTCTCTTCATACCCGCAGTCATTATGCGTGCCGGTTCCTACCTTGAGCACTATTTCATAACCGTGCTCACGACCGCCGCATTTGTCTGGGGCGTGCCGTATTTGTTCACATTGTTCATAAGATAATAAAAAAAGGACCTCGGTACATTAAAGTGTATCGAGGTCTATTTCATTTAAGTTGTAAACGAAGAGGTCCGCAAGCTGCCGGATCTTTTCTTCGTTGTGGGCTGACCATTTGTCAGAGACGCCCACGACCTTGTAGTCGGTGGGTGCGAGTGTCCGGACCGGTGTCAGCGTGTCCTCAAAGACATAGGTTTCGGATATCGGCGTGCCGATGTAGTCCCTTGCGGCATCGTAGATGGTCGTGACCTTTTTGTCACATGAGACTTCGTTGCAGGTGAAGATTACATCGAAGAAATCATATATGCCGTTGCGCTTTAAGGCGGCTTCAACCATATACCTGTCGGTTGCGGTCGCAAGCGCTATCGGGATGTTTCTCTCTCTGAGCTTTTTCAGGAAGTCCGTAACGCCCGGTTTTACAAGCACCTCGTGAAAATAGCCGTTTTCCGCCATGGAATCCGCAGTTTCCGTGAACTCCTCAAGGGACATGTTGTCAGTGAAGCCGTGTGAGTTAAAGTAGTCGTTCATCTCTTTGTAGAGCATGGTTTTTGTGGCTTCCTGTACGGCTTCAGGATCGTTTGGTACGCCTATGTGATCCAGAAAACGCGGACCGAAGTTCATCCACAGGTGCATGGAGTCAAGGACGGTGCCGTCCATATCGAAAATTGCGCCTTTAATCATTTGTGTCTTCCTCTTTTTCAAAAGGTATTTCCGCTTTTACTTCGCCTTTGTAGATTTTTGTCCAGTAGCTCGGAACTATTTCAAGCGTATAGCCGCAGCCGTTGGGCACAAGCCACTCCGGCATGGGCAGTTCCGGCAGGGCAAACATGCTCATGAGGCCCATGATTACACCGCCGTGCGTCACAATGGCCGCGTCGTGGGTCTCGGTCTTGAAAAGACCTTCAACCACTTTGAGAAACGCTCCGGAAATCCGGGCGCCGAATTCGCCGTTGGTCTCTCCGAAGGGAGGGCCCACCTCTGCGCCGCCCGCGAGCCAGTCGGGGAAGATGGCCTCTTTTTCAAGTGCCGCCGCATCCATGCCTTCCCATTCGCCGAAGTTGAATTCCTTGAGGCCGTCGATTACTATTGCGGTTTTTTCGGGGTAGATTATGCCTGCGGTCTGTCTGCATCGCAGCAAAGGGCTTATGAAGAGGGCGTCCACCTCGGGGTAGATCATTTCCGCTTTCATCAGTTTAAGCTGCTCAAGACCCTGTTCACAGACGGGCACATCGAGCTGTCCGACATACTTGCCGTCAAAGTTCTCCTGTGTGAGACCATGTCTGATAAGGTGGATTCTGTAGGTTTTCATAGTTGCCTCCGAGTATAATTTCGGGTATAATAAAACTCCGATTCGGGAAAATATATTACTGATTGTATAAACGGGGTGGCATTATGCCGAGTAATCTTTCAAGGGACAATTCCTTAATCTTTTCAACCAGACTGACAGAACTGAGGAAAGATAAAAAAATAAGCCAGAAGCAGGCGGCAAAGGACCTGGGTATCTCGCAGGCGCTTCTCTCTCATTACGAGAACGGAGTGCGCGAGTGCGGTCTTAATTTCGTTGTCCGCGCCGCCAATTATTACAATGTGTCCTGTGACTTCCTCCTCGGAAATTCAAAGAGCACCATAAGCCTTGACAGAAGCGTCAAGATTGCCGATATACCCGAGGATGAGCAGATGACTACGGATACGATAGTCCGCGCGGCTATGGCCCTCGGCAATAAGGTTCAGAAGGACGAGGAACTGAAGGAATATGTAAAGCATGTCTATGGTCTTACGACCTATCTCGTGCTCTATGCCGCAATCAAGAAAGGTGCGGCTCCGAAGTCCTGGCTTGATGAGAACCTCTTAAACCCGGATGTGGCCTCATACCTCTCCCACAGTATGGGAGATATGACAAGGTCAATCAAATGGGTTCAGAAGAAGATGAGCCGTGAGAAAGAACCGCAGTGTATTTCCACAGTCACTTCGTGGACCAATGACTATCTTAACATAAGTATTGCAAGTTTACTATAAGAAAAAACGGGCAGCGGATTCGCTGCCCGTCATTTTTTTTGCTTACGACAGAGCTTCCTTGTACATGTTAATGTAAAGATCTGCGGAGCGGGCCCAGCTGTTGTCGCACTTGAGTGCGCGTGTGACGAGTTCGTTCCAGGCCTTCTTGTCGTTGTAGAAGAGATCAATACAGCGGTTGATGGCCCAGTGCATATCCTGGGCGTTGTATGTCTTGAAGGTGAAACCGTTGCCTTCGCCGTCGCCGCAGTCCGAAATGGAGTCTTTAAGACCGCCTGTCTCGCGGACAATCGGAATTGTGCCGTAGCGGAGGGCTATCATCTGGGACAGACCGCACGGCTCGCTCTTTGACGGCATGAGGAACATGTCGGCGCCGGCGTAAATCTGGCGCGAGAGCGCAGAGTCGAAGGCAAGTTCCAGGCGGAACTTGTCGGGATGACGTGAGGCGAGACCTCTGAAAAAGTCCTCATACTGGGCATCGCCCGTGCCGAGCACGATGAAACGGACCTCAGTTGTGTTGAGGAGTTCATCAATCATGTTCGTGATGAGGTCGAGACCCTTGTGAGTTACAAGACGGGAGATGAGGGCCATAATCGGAACCTCAGGTCTGTGGTCGAATCCGAAACGGTCTTCGAGAGCCGCCTTACACTTCGCTTTGTTGGCTTTTGCCTTTGCGGAGTAGTGGTACTTGAGGGCCTTGTCTGTCTGAGGATTGTAACTGTCTGTGTCTATACCGTTTAATATGCCGACGAGTTTCCAGGAATTCTTCCAGAGAATACTGTCGAGACCGTGTGAAAACCAAGGATCGAGTATCTCGTTGGCATATGAAGGGGAGACGGTCGTAACCTTGTTGCAGCACTCGATGGCGCTCTTGGAGAAGTTTACGCATCCGTCATAGTCGATGAGTGAGTAGTCGGGCGGTGAAATGCCGATTACCTCATTTAAAAGCTCGTGGCCGTATACACCCTGGTACTGAATGTTGTGGATGGTGTAGACGGTGCGGATGCCCTGATATCCGTCCCTGTTTGCATAGAAACAGTTGTAGTAGATGGGGATGAGTGCCGTCTGCCAGTCATTGCAGTGAATGATGTCCGGCTTCCAGCCGTCAAGCCATGCGATGAGTTCCAGGACGGCGCGGGAGAAGAATGTGAATCTCTCGGCGTCATCATAGTAACCGTAGAGGCCCGGACGTTTGAAGTAATACTCGTTGTCGAGCAGATAATATGTTACGTTGTTGGCCGTCGCTTTGAAGACGCCGCAGTACTGCGAGCGCCATGCTACGGGAACGTCGAAATGGAAGAGGAACTGCATGTCCTTCCTCTTATCCTCGCCTACGCATTCGTAGAGCGGAAGGACGACTCTTACGTCCTCGCCTTTTTCGACGAGCGCTTTCGGAAGCGCTCCGGCCACCTCGCCGAGACCTCCGCTCTGGGCGAAGGGAGTGGCCTCACTTGAGGCAAATAAAATGTTCATTGCGTACCTCCGAGATTAAACCGTGGAATTCTTGCTGATGAAAATCGGATAGGATTCGTCACCTGAGAGATTCTTGTTCGGTGTGATAACGGCGTTCTTATCGGTGATAACCGCGTTGAGCGTCGAATTTGAGCTTATCATTGTGCCCTGGAAAAGTATGGAGTTCCTGACTACCGCACCTTTTTCGACTTTGACATCCCTGAAGAGAATGCTGTTCTCAACCGTGCCCTCGATGACGCATCCGTCAGCTATGAGGGAGTTGGAGACTACGGCATCGAGACCGTACATTGCGGGAACGTTGTCACAGATTTTCGTATCTATGGGCTTTGCGGGATCGAAGAGAAGCTTTCTGTTCTCGGGGTGCAGCAGGTCCATATTGGCCTTGTAGAAGGATTTTACGGAATCCATATAAGCGGAGAATCCGGTTATAGGATAGCCGTAGATTTTCAGGGCCTGAAGATTGGCCTGGATAACGTCGCGTTCGAACGATGTAGCGTTGTGAGCAACGGCAGCGCGTACAAGATACTCAAGGAGAGATTTTCTCATGAGCATGATGCCGAATGAGTAATTCGTCTCTATGCCGGCATCCGTGCCTGATGAGACGGAAATCTCGTTGATACGTTTGTCGTCGCCGACTGCGAACATCATGAGGCCTGAGGCCGCGGGAGCCTTACCGTGCTTGTAAACTATGGTTATGTCAGCATTCTTCTCGTCGTGGAATTTGAAGAGATCCTGATAGTCAATGTTGTAAAGGACGTTTGTGTCCGTCATGAGGACATAGTCCTGGCGGGACTTGCGGAGGAAGTCCGAAATACTGTAGATGGATGACAGTCTGGTGTTGTGGTTCATTATCGCGCTGCTCGTATTATAAGGCGGAAGAATGAACATGCCCTCGCGCTTTCTGTCGAGGTCCCAGGGTCTGCCCGAACCCACATGGTCAACGAGTGACTGGTAGTTTGTGTCGGTGATGATGCCGACCTGGGTGATGCCCGCGTTTACCATGTCGGAAAGCGGGAAGTCTATCATCCTGTAACGGCCGCCGTAAGGTACGGAAGCTGCCGTTCTGACTGCAGTAAGTTCGCCGGCTGTGAGAGAATCATAGTTTTGTGCATGGATAATGCCGAGTACATCTTTTGCTCTCATCTTATGCTTCCTCCTTTTCACCGATCATTGATTTGGGCGGGACGACTTCGTCTTTTGCTACAGTGACGTTTTCGCCTATTACGGTGATGCCCCATTCACCGGGAGCGCTGTCCTTCTCGCTTGCGCCTACTTTTGCACCCTCTTCAATCACTGCGTTTTCAGCGATGATTGAGTATTCAACGACGGCGCCTTTCTTTACTACCGAACCCGGCATTATGATTGAATCGTGTATTTTTGCGCCCTCTTCTATCTTTACGTTGGCGAAGAGCACCGAGAAATCGACGTCGCCGTCAATCTCGCAGCCCTCGGCAACGAGGGAATTGCGTACGCACGCCTTGTCGGAGATATACTGCGGCGGAGCGCTGGGGCTCTTCGCGTAAATCTTCCATGTGGGGTCGTCGAGGTCGATTTCGGCCTCGGGTGAGATGAGGTCCATGTTGGCCATCCAGAGGCTGTCGATGGTTCCTACATCGCGCCAGTAACCCTTAAACGGATATGCGACCATCTTTTCGCCTGCGCCGTGCATGGCCGGGATTACGTCATGACCGAAGTCGTTTGAGGAGTCCGGATTGGCCTCGTCCTCGATGAGATACTGGCGGAGCTTCTTCCAGGTGAAGATATAGACGCCCATGGAAGCCTTGTTGCTGCGCGGATTCTTGGGCTTCTCCTCAAATTCGGAGATGGTGCCGTCATCGTTTACGATCATGAGACCGAAACGCGAGGCTTCTGCCCAGTCAACCTCGAGCATGGCGATTGTGCAGGCTGCGTCTTTCTCCTTGTGGAAAGCAAGCATCTCGGCATAGTCCATCTTGTAGATGTGGTCACCCGAGAGGATGGCGACATATTCGGGGTTGTACTTGTCGATGAAGTTTATGTTCTGGTAAATGGCATTTGCGGTACCCTTGTACCACTCGGTGCCTTCTATCTGCTGATAAGGAGAAAGGATATGAACGCCGCCGTCCGTGCGATCGAGATCCCACGGCTCGCCGTTTCCTATATAGTCATTGAGTTCAAGGGGCTGGTACTGTGTCAGGACACCTACCGTGTGGATGCCTGAATTGACGCAGTTTGAAAGCGGGAAGTCGATAATGCGATACTTACCGCCAAAGGGTACTGCCGGTTTCGCAATTTTCTTGGTGAGGATTCCGAGGCGGCTGCCCTGTCCTCCGGCAAGCAGCATTGCTATGCATTCATTTTTTCTTGCCATTTGTCTTCTCCTTTGTCTGTACTTTTCTGAGGAATATCGCCGAGTTTCCGGCGATGTTCACCTTGAGGCTGCAGGGCTTGTTGTGCATGGGTTCGTCAACCGTCTTCACCTTGCCCTTGCTGCCCCAGCCTGTGCCGCCGTACTTCGGATCATCCGTATTGAATACTACTTCGTAAGTTCCTTTTTCGGCGCCGCAGAGGTAGCCTTCGCGGTTTACGACCGTGAAGTTTAAGATTGCAATCAGTTCGTCGCCTTTTTCGTTCTTTCGCTTGAATGCGAGAACCGAGTTGCAGTTATCGTCAGGGATAATCCACTCGAAGCCTTCCCAGCCGTAGTCGATTTCCCAGAGTTCCGAGTGCTTCTTATAGAAATTGTTGAGGGCTTTTGTGAACTCGAGTGTCTTCTTGTGCATGTCGTAGTCGAGAAGACCCCAGTCAAGTTCATCCCCGTAGTCCCACTCTTTGAACTGGCCGAATTCCGAGCCCATGAAGATGAGTTTCTTGCCGGGATGGGAGTACATGTAGGCCAGCATCGAGCGTAGTCCGGCGAACTTGTTGAAGTATTCCTCCGGATTCTCGGGGTTGCCCGGGTGCTTGTTTATAAGTGAGCCTTTGCCGTGTACCACCTCATCGTGTGAGATGGGGAGAATGAAGTTCTCCGAGAAGGCGTAGAAGAACGAGAAAGTCAGACAGTCGTGGTTGTACTTTCTCGCGAGGCCGTCAAGATTGAAATAGCGGATGACGTCGTTCATCCAGCCCATATTCCACTTGAAGTTGAAGCCGAGCGACTTGTCGTCGAGATCTGTCGGCTTCGTGACATTCGGCCAGGCGGTGCTTTCCTCGGCTATCATCATTACATCTCCGTGATCACGGAAGATGTTCTCGTTGAGTTTTTTGAGGAAAGCCACTGCTTCAAGGTTTTCAACGCCGCCGTTTACGTTCGGCAGCCATTCGCCGTCGCGGCGGTCATAGTTCAAATAGAGCATTGAGGCGACGGCGTCGACGCGAAGTCCGTCAATGTGGTACTTGTCAATCCAGAACATGGCGTTCGAGACAAGGAAACTCTGGACTTCCGTCCTTCCGAAGTCGAAGACGCGGGTGCCCCAGGACTTGTGTTCGCCCTTGCGCGGGTCCGCGTATTCATAGCAGGGCTCGCCGTCAAACTCGTAGAGACCGCATTCATCCTTCGGGAAGTGGGCGGGTACCCAGTCCAGAATTACACCGATATTGTTTTTGTGACAGGTGTCAATGAGGTACATGAGGTCGTCCGGCGTGCCGTAGCGCGATGTAGCTGCGAAGTAGCCGCAGACCTGATAACCCCAGGAGCCGTCAAACGGATATTCTGAGAGAGGCATGAACTCGATGTGGGTGTAACCCATCTCCTTGACATAAGGAACGAGCTCTTCGGCAAGCTTTCTGTATGAGAATGTATTGCCGTCGTTAAAGCGGCGCCAGGAGCCGGCATGGACCTCGTAGATGTTTACGGGAAGGTCGTAGATGCGCGTAGATGCGCGCTTCTTGAGCCATGCCGAGTCGTGCCACTTGTACTTGTCGAGTTCGTAGAACTTGGTGGCAGTGCCCGGCCTTGTCTCCATGTGGTAGCCGTACGGGTCGCTTTTGTAGATCATGCGGCCGTTGGCGGCTTGCACTGCATATTTATACAGTGTAAATTCTTTGATTGAATCTGTAATTTCCGTCTCCCAGATTCCGTCACTTATTTTGTACATGGGATTTGCGCGCTCATCCCAGTTGTTGAACTCGCCTACAACGCTCACTGCCTGAGCGTGGGGCGCCCAGGTACGGAATACTACCGTGTTCTCGTCGACCCTGTGCGAACCCATCATCTCATACGCATTGGCATTGTTTCCCTGATGGAAGAGATATACGGGGTATTCCAGATTCGGTCTCTCTTTTGTCATATGGCTACCTCTTTTAAGAACATAATGATTCAAATTAAATAGTACCAAAAAAGGCAAAATCATTCAATACTTTTGTGCAAAAAAACTAAACATTTTTTACAAAAAGTATTTGCGGCAATATGCAAAGTTTGTGCAAAACTGTTAAAAATCAGGGGGTATAAATTGCTTATATAGTGCCCGGGGCGGTTTTAACCACAAGAGGTAGTCGGACATTTTCACAAATTTTGTAAAATTATTGTTGATTTTTTAAGCCTATTAATATATAATGCGTTTATAGTGGATAAAAATCTGCTCAAACGAAATGACTTAATTAGTGAAAGTGAGGACTTTGAAATGGACGATAGGAGACGCACCATTTCCTCTGAGGAACAGATGATTGGTGAAGCTTTGATGCGTGTTTCAAACACACTCGAAGCACAGAGGCTTACCAAGTCTCTTGACTATCAGGAGAAGTTAAGATCCCGTTCGAATATCAGACTTATCATCGCGATTATCTGCTTGTTCGTAGCAATGATGATGATGGTCATCAGCGGCGCGCTTCTCTTCATTCTTTGGCGTTATGCCGATCCGATTCTTGACACAGTAATGCCTTTCCTTAAGGGAATGATGGGCGACTTCGGTGTCATCTGGGACGGACTCGTAGAGTCACTGTCTTACGTACCTGTAATGGTTGAACAGCTCACCAGACTCCTTGAGCAGGTAATCATCATGCTCGAAGGTCTCAACAGAATCGACCTTGCGGGACTTATGGGTTACCTGAGCAAGATGCTCGGCGGACTCATGACAATGATGGACGACCTCAGAGCAGCACTTGCTCCTATGATGGACGCCATCGGCAACATGCTTTCAACACTTTCACTTGAGGGTATCGACGGTCTTATCACAGACCTCTTCGGACCCGATGCTGCAGAGAGCATCAAGGCCTTCATGCACGGCATGATGGATATGCTCGGCGGTGCCGGTAACGCAATGTCTTCAATGGCTGAAACCATGAACAATATGGATCTCAGCGGTCTTATGAGCGGCCTTATGGGCATGCTTGACGGAACAGGCAAAGCTCTTGATTCCTTCGGCCAGACAATGGGCGTAATCGGTGACACGGTTCAGCAGAACCTTGACAACGGTAACATCGAGAACCTTGTAAACGCTATTGACGGTGCTATCGGCGAGATCGGCCAGGGTATCTCCGGCAACATCAAGGCTGAAGATGTTCAGAATCTCATTAACGGCGGCGGTGCAGCTCTCAACGGTATGGGCGCAGCTCTCGGACGTCTCGGCGAAGACATGAATGCCTTTGCTGAAGAGGGTATCATGGGCGTCATCAAAAAACTTCTTGGTGGCTAATTTAAATCATAATCTTGAGCGGATTATAGAATAAACAATCAATCGGGGTCTGTACGTCGTGTGCAGACCCCTTTGAATTAAGGAGGGTTTTAATGAAATCATTGAAGAAAATCCTTTGTATATTATTATGTTTTCTTTTTATAGGCTCCTTTGCCGTACCGGCATTTGCAGCGGGCGACAAGGGCAAGGCCTCAAATGAGAAGGTAATCAGTTTCCAGAATCCGAACGGAAGGGTAATAAGCGTTGCGAAGTACGGCAATGTCAGACAGTTCCCCGCAAACTCCGTTGAGGGCATAGTAAACTGTATTGACCTCGGAATAGACATTATAACCGTCAGCGTCCAGAAGACGAAGGACGGCCAGTTTGTTCTCCTCTCAACAAATGACCTTTCAAAGGTATGCTGCGGCAAGGAGGGCGTGGCAGTCGCGGGCAAGGCGAGCGACTGCACTCTTGAGGACCTGCAGAACACGTATTTCCTTAAATCCGGCTACGGCGGCAGTACTGCCGAGCCGACCGAGTATAAGGTCGCCTCTCTCCTTGACGCCATAGCTGCAGCCGACGGCAAGGCCATGATAATGATAAACAACGGCTGGAAGTATGCCGAGGAGATAAACAAACTCGCGGCCGAGAAGGAGTGCGCCGACATGCTCATCCTTCGCGGTGCGAAGAATGTCGATGAGATCTCCGCCTTCACCGCAAAGTACGGCAATTCGGCGTGCCGTGTCGCCGCGAGCTTCAATTCGGACAAGGATGACGGCTCTGCCAAGACCTATGTCACGGACGCTCTGAATGCGGGCGCATTCATGGTTGAACTCGGCGGCAGAAAGTCCGGCTCATCGGTTTTCAAGTACCCCGTACTTGATAAATTCGCCGGTGTGGGCCGCGCTTTCGTCAGCACGACAAAGGAGGATCTCTGCGGAGGACGTGAGGACCGTCAGGCAGCCTGGTCGGACCTCATTGAACGCGGTTTCTCCGTCATTGAGACTGATTATCCCCGTGAACTCGCAAACTATCTGAATGAAATAGAGACATATCGTACGGAACTCACATCGCTCATTACAAGGGCGCAGGGAATAGAGAGGGCTCTCTATACCGAGGCTTCCGTCAAAACGCTTGACGCCTCCCTTGAGGAAGCAATTGCGGTGACTTCCAAGGGCTGTATTGCCCTCGATGAGATAGACACGGCCCGTTACCATATCCAGGAGAGCCTGGACGGCCTTGTAATCGCCACAGGCAACGAGAAGACCACTCTTCCCACATGGCTTATTGTTCTTCTTGTTGCAGCCGGTGTCATATTCGTTGTAGCTTCTGTTCTGCTGACACTTCGTTATCTCAATAAGGCCCGCACAAAGAAGCGCCGCTTTGAACGCTTCAAGAGGACCTTCAAGAGCGAGATACCCACTGAGAATGATGAGTCATTAAAGACCAATATTGCAGAGGACCTTGAGTCCAACAGAGGCCTTACGGAGGAAGATCTCGCAGTGGACGAACCTGAGCCCGGGCCTCTTCCCGAGCCCGAATCTGTTCCCGAGCCTGTTCCTGAGCCCGCTCCCGATCCGGAACTTACAATCGAACCGGAACCGGTGAGTGAACCGGCTGCAGAGCCGGAAGCTGAACCCGAACCGGTTCCCGAAGAACCGATTCCGGCCCCTGAGGAAAAAACAGAATAAAACAAGCGGTGTCGCTTTCGCGGCACCGCTCTTCTTTTATTTTTATTCAGCTGAATTGAAATTCTGACTTATTATTCTGTTGCGTCCTGTTTCCTTTGACTTGTAGAGGTTGTCATCGGCGATCTTGATAAAGTCATCAGGTGTCTTCATTAAAGATGTGAGTTCCGCGACACCGCCGCTGATGGTTACGGGACGGTCAATCTCGGATGAGATTTTCATGGACCCGAACTTCTCGCGGATCTGATTTGCGCGGTTATACGCAATCTCCTCTGTCGCTCCCGGAAGTACGAGCAGGAATTCCTCGCCGCCGTAACGGGAGACTATGTCATAGTCTCTGCAGGACGACATAAGCACGTTCGAGAGTGCTTTTATAACTTCATCTCCGACCAGATGTCCGTAGTCGTCGTTTATACGTTTGAACTTGTCTATATCGAACATTACAATGGCGATGTTCTTGCCGTCATCTGCGGCGGATTTCATGCTCGAGTCGAGATAGCGGATGAGAAAACGCCTGTTGTATGCGCCTGTCAGAGGATCTTTTACGGAGAGGTCCTCCATCTGAACAAGCAGTTTATCCGTCTTGTTCTGCTGGCGCTCAAAGCTTTCTGCCAGTATTTTGACAAGTACCGCAATACAGGAGGAGACTATGAGAAAGTCAAGAAATGTATCGACAAACTCCATCCTTCTGTCGAGAACCGAAAATCTCTCGGAAATAAAGTACTTATAATCGATGAACATAATCACCGCATACCATATGAACGATGTAATGACCACTGCGAAAGCGGTTTTACGGTTGTCCAGAAGCAGAGCGGCAAATACAATACCGATTACGAAGAATATGCTCATGCTGCTGTCTATTCCGCCGACCGTGAAGTACAGAAGAGGGAATACGAGCATATTCAGGCCTAAGGCCATAAGGCATATGAACAAGTCAAAGTTTTTGAAGTGCTTTGATATGGGATAGATGGCAAAGCAGATTACCGTGCAGAGGAGGCATGCCCAGAATCCCGTAGGGGAATTGTCTCCGCGGACAGTACCGCTTATAACATTTGCCATCGTTGCCATGAAGGAAAAGATGGGTGCACCTACGCAGATGAAATGAAAGAATTTGCGCTTTGTGGGGACCTGTTCCCCGAAGTATTTTTCTTTGGTTTCCGCAAGTTTTTCTCTCAAGATTTACTCTCTCCCTTGTCTTCGGAACCTTTCCAGATTATTTTGTTTCTTCCTGTCTCTTTTGCAGTGTAGAGATGTTCATCGGCGGCGGCTATGAATTCCTCAACATTCCTGTATGAGGCTGCAAAGCCGGCAACACCGCCGCTGACCGTGACGGGCCTGTCTATTTCATCTGAGAAACTTGAGGCCTCAACCTTTGTACGGATCTGCTCGGCGCGCGCGTAGGCGGTTTCCTCTGACGCGCCCGGCATGACGAGAAGGAATTCCTCTCCGCCGTAGCGGGCAACTACATCGTAGTTGCGGCAGCTGGCGAGAAGAACCCGGGCAAAGCCCTTTATGACATCGTCGCCGACAAGGTGTCCGTAGTCATCGTTTACGCGCTTGAACTTATCGATATCAAACATGATTATCGACAGAGGTGCGCCGGTCTCCTTGTGCTTTTCTATACCGGATTCAATATACTTTAAGAGGAATCTTCTGTTGTAAGCGCCCGAGAGCGGGTCTTTTACGGAGAGTTCCTCAAGCTGTTTCAAGAGTTCGTTTGTGCGGTTCTGCTGCCATTCAAAGCAGAGCGAGAGGATTTTAACCAGGACGGATGTGGATATTGCGACAGTGAAGAAGTCCATCGCCTGGTCGAGATACATTGCCCACTCGGGCATAAGGAAGTAGGTGTCGTTGAGTTCTTCCGCATATCTTGATGTCAGGAAGAACAGGAGACCGTACCATATGGCTTCCAGTGTGCACATTATAATCATCGGCCTGGTGTCCAGCATTAAAACCGTGAAGATGATACCCATGACAAAGTAAATGGGCATACCGCTCGCTATACCGCCGACTGTGAGATGAAGGGCGGGGAAGAGAACGAAATTCAGGCCTACAAGGCAGAGGATGATTGAGAATTTCAGGTTCTTTGATATGTGGTAGATTGCAAATGTGAACAGGAAGAAAACAATAGTCGTGAAGCACGCAATCATACCGGGCGCGCCGAATTCCCAGAAACCGACACCCTGAGCCGCAGAGACACGTTTTATCGAGATGCCTGACGCCAGCGTGGCGAGGACAGTGCCGGCGGCACCGCCGAGGCTTGCGATATTAAAGAAACGCTCGCGGAGCGGAAGCTGATTTCCGAAAAGAGAAATAAACAGGTTTTTGAGGCGCTCCATAACAATCCTCCCTTGAAGCAGTATATAAGAGAATTATATCACACTTAAAATTATATTCAAATACGAGTGTCCTAAATTAAAGATCAATGTCGAGTTCGACGGGGCAGTGGTCGCTGCCGAAAATGTCCGTGTGGATTTTCGCGTCACGGATCTTGTCCTTGGCATTGTCGGATACAACGAAGTAGTCGATGCGCCATCCCGTGTTGTTGGCTCTGGCATTGAACCTGTAGGACCACCATGAGTACTCGATTTTTTCAGGGTAGAGATATCTGTAGGAATCGATAAATCCCGAATCAAGAAGTTCCGAGAACTTTCCGCGCTCCTCATATGAGAAACCCGCGTTTCCTATGTTTGTCTTCGGATTCTTAAGGTCAATCTCCTCATGGGCGACGTTTAAATCTCCGCAGATTATAACGGGTTTCTTCTTCGCGAGTTTTCCGACATATTCGCGAACCTTATCCTCCCATGCCATGCGGTAATCGATGCGTTTCAAACCGTCCTGGGCGTTCGGCACATAGAAGGTTATCAGATAGTAGCTGTCATACTCCAGGGTTATGGCGCGGCCCTCGCAGTCGTGCTCGGGCGAGCCTATGCCGAGCGTCACGGAGAGGGGTTCTTCCTTTGTGAAGATGGCGGTGCCGGAGTATCCCTTCTTCTCCGCATAGTTCCAGTACTGGAAGTAGCCCGGCAGATCGAGGTCGATCTGCCCCTCCTGAAGCTTTGTCTCCTGCAGGCAGAAGGCGTCGGCATCGAGGGCTTTGAAGTCCTCAAGGAAGTTCTTGCCGACGCAGGCCCGAAGGCCGTTTACGTTCCATGAAATGAATTTCTTCATCGCTGCTCCTTAGTGCTTGTACTTGTTATTCCACTCGTTCTGGAAATCCTCGTAGTTCGTGTAGAAATGGAAGTTGTTATCAGCATCCGTAAAGAAGAAGAAATAATCCGTATCGGCGGGCCAGAGGGCAGCCTTTATTGCCTGAATTGAAGGCGCGCCTACGGGACCTACCGGAAGACCTTCCGTCTTCAGCGAGTAAGAGTCATTCGTGCAGTAACCCTTGAAGTAGGTGTTATAGTCCAGATTATTGTCTTCGATGTATTTTTTCATCTTGACTTCAATGTATTTCCTCGTGGCGTCACTGCCGAGATAGGCATAGCCGTTGCTTTGATTGTTGAGACGGTTATGGAATACGGATGATACCTGCTGCATTATCTCGAAGTCCTTGTCCGTTGAGCCGAGGTTTGCCTCGTACTGGATTATTGATGCCAGGGTGAAAATCTCGTACATTGTCATATCGAGCTGCTCGGCGCGGGCATAGGCAGTTGTGTCCTCATATGAGAGGGCATCTATGCTCTTCGCCGTGTAGTCAAGGAAGAACCGGAGTACATTCTCCGGACTTGAGTTCTGATAAATATTGTGGGTCTGCGGAAGAATCAGGCCTTCGGCTGCGAAGAGATATCCTTCTGCCGTGCCGAGACCGTTTACAAGCGTGTCGTATCCCGGAGGTACAACCTTTGCCGCCTCCAGGAAGCCGTCGGCTGAGCAGATTTCAAGCTCTTCGAGCTTTTCCGCCACCTGGACTATCGACCATCCCGGTATAATCGTGATGTTCGAAGTCGGTTTCGGCGGCGCCGCCGTCGTCGGTGTCGGCCACAGGTATTCCTTGACGCCGGCGCATCCGCAAAACGTCAGCATCATTGTCATAAGCAGTAATATCGCAATTGCTCTTTTCATTGCCTTACCTCTTTTTAAATAAGTTACCTTATATTTTACTCCTTTTTAAGGTAATAAACAACTTAAAGACGGCGGGACATTTACCGCCGGAAAACACACCTCGAGTATTTGCAGAGATTTGTAGATTTTTAAGTGTAGGTCGCAAATAATACGGTGGTTTTCGTCGGCAAACATCCCTCCGTCTTTTTGCATCTGCTGACAAAAAAGACCGAGGGCCTCTCACCCGAGAGTGAGAGGCCCTACTGTAGCCTGTATTTAAAAGTCCCTGACTTTTAATACCTTATTTGAGGTAGTACTTGATGGCGCCCGGCATACCTGTGAGAGATCCGGCAAAGTTGAGCATGTCAGCAATACCGTGAAGTCTGTCAGACCATGAGAGCTTCGGGATAGGCCATGAGATGTAATCCTTCTTTGCGTCCTCTTCAGAGAGCGGAGGAAGCTCGAAGATGCGGTCCTCATGCTTTCTGGGAACGTCAACAGCCTTGCCCTGAAGGAGCCACTTGGCACGATAAACCATAGTACCTACGAGGTTCGGAACTGCTACCGGAACGAGCGATGTATTGCCCCAAGGACGAAGCTGAGGGTTAACAACACCGAGTGCGTTCTGTGTGGCGTTGAGGCATTCTGCAGGGTCGCAGCAGCCCTTGATCGGGTAGTCGGCTATAGCGAGCATGTCCTCGCCGCAGCACTTACCCATGACCATGATCTTCTTGCCGCCGTTTACGATGTCATCCTTCGTGTACGGCTTGCCGTTCTTGTCGAACCAATAGCGTTTGCCGTCGATTTCAACACCGGGACCCTCAACTACGAAGAGGTTGGGGTTGTGCGGTTTGGCCGGTCCGTAGAGAGCGGAGGCAAAGCCCATGCCGATTGAAGAGAGGCATCCGCCGACGCATGCCTGCTCAAGAGCGAAGGCCTGGTCAGGTGTAACACTGTTCGGGTCTGTGATCTTGGGAGCACCCGGAAGGGTGTGACCTGCAAGAGCAACAATGCCCGGGAAGTTGTCCACGATTTCGCCGCGCATGACTGAAGGACATGCGGGACGGAAAGGTGTGACTCTGGGCTCACCGATGATTTCAACATCGGGATCGCCGAAGCCGCGCTTGTCAGCTTCCTGGATGAGCTTGTTCTCGTTAGGGTCGAAGCCCATCATGTATGTTGTGAGACGGTCAGCCTCAACAGACTGGTTGGAAGCAACTATCATATGAACGTCTACCGGATCTACGGGAGCGGGTGTGTTGCCCTCGCCGCCTACGATACCGTCGATAACGGTAAGGTTGGGCTTGAAGAGGTAGAGCATATCAGCAAGTTTCTTGTTGATGTCGTGAGTGTGGTTACGCTCACGAAGGAAGTAAGGAATCGTACCCATGGCGTTCTTGAATCCGAGTGTAACGCCTGTGTAGATGTTTGTCTTCATCTTCGGTACGGAGATGTAGTAAGCCTTACCCTTTACGATGTCATCGAATGTGTCGGGTATGAGGATTTCTTTCTGAACCTCAGCCTTCGGGCACATGTAACGTACTACGGGACGTCTCTCAAGCGGAACGAGTTCGGTGTTGTAGTACTTTGCAATCTCCGTGTAACGGGTGATTACGAAAGAGGCTGCTGCCGGGAAAGGTTTGCCTGATGACTCGGCGATTATGACGTTGGGGTTGCGGTCCTTTACCCATGCTACAACGGCCTCGAAGACACGAGGGTCAGTTGTCTCGGGGAAATCGGCCTTGCCGTCCTTGTCATAGAAGCCCGAGTTGTGGAAAACGTTTACGAGGTTGGGCTTGATGATAACCTTTTCATATTTTGCCATTTCCTCGCCGATGCCGGCCTTGGCATCGAGTTCGTCGAGTGCTGCAAATACCGTGCTGCGGATAGCCTTTATGTCTTCCCTGTGGAAGTAGTTGTAGGTGCCGTAGTCATCGGGAAGTGCAACGAAGTCATGAAGGTAGTCCATTACCGGAGCGTCCTTCAGGACTATGTAGCTTTTTGCCATTGTAAAAATCCCCCTAAAAAATATTTTACGGAATGTATAGCCAGATAATTATAGCACGTGTCCCAAAAATAAACAAATGTCTTATTTGTTCGCTTTCGGCTTGGGAGAAGCGAATGAGGAGATGCGCTTCTTTGCGCCGCCTGTTTTGAGGTATTCAAGAACAGGTATCAGGGCGTTATAAAGATTCACATCCATAAGCTTCTCGCAGTTTTTAAGGAGGTCCTCCTCCTTGAAGAGATTCATGCCGAGAATAGAGACCACGATGAGGCTCTGCATGTCGTTGTCACCTTCGTTGTAGAAAGTGCTGAAGGCACTGAAGAGCTTCTTGAGAAGCGGTCTGTCATTTTCACGGAGAGCCTTCATGACGCGGGGAGTTATGA
>Ga0310697_10001043_pt1 | contig 33848 bp, 39 predicted proteins | sample 172DNAGHGlowgp2_FD_203883 | JGI IMG/M metagenome (GOLD analysis project Ga0310697, IMG submission 203883) | Sheep rumen microbial communities from Palmerston North, Manawatu-Wanganui, New Zealand - 1728 DNA GHGlow gp2 (v2) (version 2) | ecosystem: Host-associated > Mammals > Digestive system >... | reverse complement strand
TGCTCAATGATTCTTCCAATGAAATGGATATTCTTTCTGTATCCATTGAACAACTGAAAAATCTTGTCAGGGGTATTAAAGGCATTGAGGGCGTCGTCTCCGTTGATAACGAATACCAAATAGTCAATTGGACTGAGACCGAGAACTTCAATGACAGGCTTGCGGGTGCCTACGCCACTATCTTCGTTGAGGTTGTTAATGACTATATCTGCTTTATTGAGTAATGACCGAACCGAAATACTTCACCCTCGAGGAACTTCTCACCTCTTCCACTGCAAGACAGAAGAGTATTGAAAATCTTCCCAGTTGGACTATCGTAGGCCACTTGCTTGAATTGGGGGCTTTTTTGGACGATTTGCGTTCCGCTTGGGGCTCAGGTATAAAAGTAACTTCCGGCTTCCGAAATGAGGCACTTAACAAAGCCGTAGGGGGCAGTAATACTTCCGTTCATAAGATTGGTTACGCAGCCGACTTGCAGCCGATGAACGGAAAATTCGATGAATTTGTTAAATTTGTCAGGAAATGGCTTGATCATAAGGTATACGATCAGGCTTTGATCGAGAGGAACAGCAAGGGCAGCAGGTGGCTTCATATCGGGCTATACAACAACGCTGGCCAGCAAAGAAGAATTTGCAAGGAGTTAGAAGTGTTCTAAAATGTGTCCATTATATATTAAAAAACTTTGAAACAGAGGGTTATACAAGTCCAACCGGATCACAGCGCAAACAAAAACCTGCCCCGTAGATATACTGCGGGGCTTTTCTTTTTTACACCCCCTCTTGCATATATCCAAAATAGATACTATTTTTGTGTCCAAGTGAAACAAAAACTTGTGACCAAATGAGGCAAACGTTCAAAATCAAGTTCTACTGCCGTCCAGCCAAGGTCAGGAAGAATGGTATGGCTCCCGTTGAATGCTCGGTAATTGTGAACGGGGAACGGCAAATGATTACCCTTCCCAAATCCTGCAAACCCGCTGAATTTCCTACAACGGATATAAAAATGTACTGCACAGCGGTTGAAAACAAACTGAACCAAATCTACACCAACCTGGTCGTCAATAACGAACCCATAACGGCATATATCATAAAGGATATTTACCTCAACGGCGGTACGACTTCCTACACCCTTGATAAACTGTTCGCTGACGGACTCGCGTTGAAAACAGGTGCTCACCCTGTCACCTATAATAAATATAGGAGAATAAGCCAGCGCTTCACTGATATGATTGGCAACGGCAGCAAGGAAGCAAATACCATAACAAGTACCGACATACTCAAATTCAAGCAACTGATGATTGACGAAGGCCATAAGCCGCAGACACTTACCAAGGACCTCACTTGCTTGAAGTATTACTTTAACCTCGCTTTCAACGCGGGAAAAATCAAACACAACCCGTTTGCAGGTATCAAGGTTGAACGGGTTACGCCTGAACAGGATTACCTCACCTACGAAGAAATCTGCCAGATCCGGGACGCTAAATTGAATGAGAGATTGGACAAAACCCGAAATATGTTCCTCTTTATGTGTTTTTCTGGACTTGAATACACCGATCTTGTTCACCTTGAAAAAACCGACGTCAAAAAGAACAACAAAGGGCAATGGTACATTAAGAAAAAAAGGATCAAGACAGGCGTTGAATACCTGACTATTTTATTTGAAGACGCCGCCGAACTGTGGGAACTGTTTGACGGTGATATCCCCGTTGAAAGCAACCAAAAGGCAAATGCCTACCTAAAAGAAATTGCGAAAATTGCAAAGATTGATAAGAACATAACGACTTTGACGGCCAGACACTCGTTTGCCACATTCTGCCTGAGTGAGCGAATGATGCCCGTAGATATCGTCCAACGCTGCCTTGGGCATATTTCTTCCCGTCAAACCCTCCATTATGCCAAAATGCTTGATGAAACTGTATTCAACGTTGCCGCTGCAAGTACAAGGTTAGGTAAGGCAGGACGCAAAAAAACTACGGCTAATCCTAAAATCAGCCGTAGCAAAAAATGCACAAAGTAATTAAAGGTTCTTTTTTGGTCTGCCCCTATTTTCGTCCTTGCCAATTATACGAAAATGCTCCCAAAGGCTTTCTTCCGTAATGGCTATTTTTTTCGGGGGTTCCTGTTGGTTAACCAAAAGGTCAATTAACATTTCCCGGATACCCATAAGTGTAAGACTATCTACGAACGCCTCAGCACTTTCCCTTGTCTGAAATTTTTTCATATTCCTTTTTTGTTTATTGCTGCGGTGTTTTTTACCGCGACCGCCAACAAAATTAAAAAATAAAAAAGAAAAACAAAACTATTTACTGTTCCACTTCTCCCACAGCCGCAATATAGTCTGCTTTGTGGGATTGCTGAAGGACGGCAGTTTTTCCTCGTAATATCTGTAAAATCTTCCAAGTTCGCTGCGTTTTTCGCCGTTATCCTGCAACTCTTTACAGGTATCGGCAAGGATTTGAAGTACGTCCTCAGTGTTTTTATCCTCCGGTGAGGCAAGCCGCTGTGTCTCAAAATTCGCATAATCAAACACCACTTTACCCCTATTGTTCACAATTCTCAAGTCACTTATCTTATCGTCCTTGTATTCAATCTTGGTTACTGACCAACCCCTGCTGTCGTCGTCCTTAATCCATATCTTCGGCGCGGTATAGAGTTCAACTGCGACACCCCACATTACTGCGGCCCGCTTGAAGCTATCGCTTGCAATCGCCTTCTCCCGCTCAAAATTTCCTTCGCTGCCGGCGTCCCAACGCCAAAGCCAAGTACCGTCGTCGTTCTTGATCGCAATGCCACAGAAGATTGAATTCACTTTCTGCAAACCGGCATATCTACCGTCCTTATCCGTTATTACCCTGTCAGCCATAGGGAGGGATTGAAACTGGCAAACCCAACCCATAGCACCTACTGTTTCGTTCAATATATTACGGGCACACCTTGCGTCCTGATACAAAAGCAAACTAACATACCCGTTTCGTTTTTCACCTATGCGAACCTCTATTTCGTCCGCTCTAAGTTTCCTGAAATTTAATTCCATATATGTTTTTCTTCTTTTTGGCTTTTAAAAAATTGTCCCACCGTTCAGGGGTGCCGCCCTTACTTGGTGAGACTTTGTATTTCGTATCTATAATCCCCGGCACAGGCAAAAGAAAGATTTATGGCTTTTCAATTAATAAATACTTCCCAAAATTGAAAAGTTCTATTTTTTATCAAATATACAAGAAATTTTTTATCTTCCAAGGATCAATAAAAAATTGTTCCCGCCCATATTGTCAAGCCGCGAACGGGTCCGGCCGGTTAAGAAAGAATTTTGTCGCGTTCCAAATATACAAAATGTTTTTTGAAACGATCAAAAAAACAACCCAAAGGGTACCTTCTTTCCCCCTGAGAAAAAGTCCCTGAGAAAAGTCCCCCACACCCCCTAAAAGATGACCCTTAAAGATGACCCCCTATTATCCCCCTAGGCCTGAATAAAAAAAAACTTACAGGAATATTTCTTCACTATCGTTCAGAAATTATTCCAGGATTTTTTCAAAATCGCGTCGTTTTCGGAGAGATTGGTATATTTATGAAAAAGAAAAGATGGCAGCGAACTTCAATACCTTCAACGAATGGGTACCGGCGGCGAAGAACCACCAGAAGGATCCTTATTGGAAAGACTTCGATCTCTATCGTTATCCGGCACCGGAGGAACGCAGTACGTCCGTTATGGTATCCAAGGTACCCTGCGGGCTTTATCGCGATCGCCTGCTATACCTCAACCTCCTGATAAGGGTAGATGCGAAAGTCGATGAGCCGCGAACTAAGCGTTCAATAGCCCAAGTGCTGAGGGAACTGTTCGGGGTTCGCAAGTGCATATGCGTCGTTGATTCACAAAAAATCGTCAGGCAGCAGAGGTGGTTCGTCCTTTGCCAATTCTACTGCCGACCGGACGAAAGGCCGTCGGAGGCCGTAATGGAGAAGGTTCAGAGTGCTGCATTTAACGCTGTAAAATACCAAGAAGACTATGAATGAAGTTATGCCGGTGACTGAGCAGGAAATCGCTCAAAGAATGCTTGAACGGTTCTTCCTCGAGAGGGATAAGGACCAAGACACAATAATATGGCGGAATCTCAGTTGGGTTCCGACGAAATCGGGGCAGAAGGAAATGCGGGAGACAGTGTACCGACTGACGTTCGTCAAACTTTGTGAAGATACCCCTGTCGCTTCACCGGAGGCACCAAAATACGAGGATTAGGCGAAAAAGGTATGGTAGTCCCACAAAAAACTAAAGTGTCTAAAAAGGGCTGTTTTTGCCCTCTACGAGGACGTCGGAATATTAAAAGGATGATGAGCAGGATTTTTTTAATATTATCTGTTTTGATCGCTTTGATGTTTGCGGCTTCCGGTTGCAGCCCAAAGGTAATATATGTCAAGGGTGAGACAGAAGTTGTATACCGGGACAGTATAGTCACCAAGATAGACAGTGTTGAGGTGCCCTTGCCCGTTGAGGTTATCAAGGAAGTCGCTGCGCCGACCGATACCCTTGAAATGGAGACTTCGTTGGCCAAGGCAAAGGCCTGGGTGGATACCGCCTCCAATACTCTGCGGGGCGAAATAAAAAATAAACCCAAGTCCCTGCCCGTTCCTGTGGAGCATAAAGAAGAATTTCACCAAAGGGACAGCATACAGAAAGTTGAGGTGCCCGTCCCGTATGAAGTGATAAAATACAAGGTACCGAAATGGTGTTGGTGGATCCTTGGTATTGCAGCCTTGCTGCTGGTTATGGAAGTGTTAAAAATTTTTATGGAGCGCAGGATTTTTTAATTCAGTTCTCTTCAAATAAAAAAAAGTTCTTGTATATTTGGAATGTGATGATAACCGATTAACGGTTCCCCAATTTGCTGGCTCAGGAGAGTGCTCCGGCTACGGGAGCGGGGATATGTGGCGATAATCATAATGGTTTTTCTTCGTTTTTGGCACCCTCGGGCAATCGGGCCCGGGGGTTCGTTGTTTATTTATTTGAAGTTTTTTGAATTTTTCAAGTCTTTTTTTGAATCATTCAAGTATTTATTTACAAAAAGGTGCCGGAAGATATGTTTAATGCAGACAAGAGGAAAGACATTTATGGACAAATCACAAAATTTCAACATTAACGATGAAAAGGTACAAAGGGTACTTACGGAGTTCGGCGAAAGCATTATGCTCCCAACGGATACTGAGGGGGAAATGAAGGAAGTCAGGGAACATTATTGTATGGAGAAGACTCTGGCGCTCTTTGACGACATAACACCCTCAGGGCACACCCCTGAAAAAACAAAGTACGACGCGTATATTACCAGTGCTGACACCTTAGTCAAGATAGAGGGCAAATACCGCGAATGCGAGCACACCAGATACCCCAATTTCAAATTATCGGCTGACAAGGCCAAATATCTTATTCAGGAAAAGGGTTGGTTAATGGCAAATTACGATGACGGGGTGTTCTATGTATGGGATTGCGGCACATACCGCCCCAAGTTCGATCCTGAGGTTACGTTCCATAAACTTTACAGCAGCAATTTCAGGGTGGGCCAAGCCGACATTAAGGTCGGCGAGCATATGTATCTCTTTGAGTTCGATCAGGCAATTTTCACCGGATCAATCCGCAAGGACTGCAAATATTTATTCAGACAGACTAACAACTAATGGATACCAAGATTTTTATCATAGGACACAAAGCAATTGATTACGGGTGGTATGATGATAACGCCCTATATGAGCCGATTCAAGTCGGCAGTAACCCTGATATGCTTCCCGGAGTACAGCGGGACAACACAGGACGAAACATACACAAATGGAACCCAATGTATGCCGAAAGTACGGCGACATATTGGATAGCGAACAACGTTACGGGGTACACATATCTCGGGCAATGTCAATACCGCAGGCGTCTCAAATTTAACGAAGACACCGATTTTGAGGGTATTTTCAGCAACTACGACGCAATCTGCTGCAAGCCGCTGAACTACAACCCGTATAACCAATATACCTGCTGCCATTCGCACCTTGATATGGACGATTTCAGGGAAGCCATAGCGGAACTTTACCCTGATATGTTGGACGATTTTGACAAGTATATCACCAACGGCAACTGGCTCTACTATTCCAATTCATTTGTCCTCAGGGCAGAGGATTACAGGGCATATTCAAAGTTTTTGTTCAAAATAATTAACTGGATCAAAAAGAAGCGGGGTTGGACTACCGTTGCAAAGGCAGCGGCTCAAATCAAACAGGAAATGGATGACGGCCTGAGGCGTAACAACGCCCCGAAAGGGAGGAACATTATTTCCTACCAATTACAGGTACCGGCTTTCCTGTCAGAGAGAATTTTCAACCTGTGGGTGAGGGCTAAATGCCCCCGCCGGCTCGAGATAAAATATGAAACTTTTGAAGGAGTATAGATATGGAATTTTTGATCGTTATGGCACTTGTCGGAATGGTGCTGATTGAGACACCGTTTGCGGTGGCTTCCCTGCTGTGGATATGCAGTGTTATAAAGGGGGCTATATCGGGATTTTTTGCAAAGTTCAGGAGTAATGATAGCGAGGGAGGAAATAGTTAAATACCTGTTGGATACCAAGTTGATAGAGACTTGCGTCAAGTACCGAATGAACAAATGCACAAACAGGGACTTGAAGGAGGAAATGATACAGGACTGCTGGGTGTGGGTACTTGACTACGATCTGGAAAAATTGAGCGACGCTTACGAGAACAAGCACCTCAACGCCCTGATAACCCGTTATATCTGCAACCAATGGTTCAGCAAGACAAGTGAATTTTACAGGAAGTACCGAAGGCCTCTTGCTATGGCTGACGGCCTTGAAAAGATAAAAAATGACGAAGACAATGACGGACTACGAAATACCGGCTATGTGGGAAGACACCGACCTGACTTGGAAGATTAAGGAGGCGATTGCGAGGCTGCGGCCGGTTGAAAGGACAATATTCCTGCAATATGTGGAATTGGGTACTTATACCGCGCTGGCAAAAAAATACAAAGTGACTGCCCCTACGGTAAGAACCTATATAAAAATGATTAGAGCAAAAATTTTGGAGTATGTGGGTGAATTTGTTGCTGATTAATTTGATAGTGAGCCTGTTATGGAATACAGGCATTTGGGAATCGCTTGACTACTATATTAGTAAAAGGTTTCCTTTGCGGCACCTTCCACAGATTATCTTCTGCCAATTATGTTTGTGCTGGTGGATAAGTTTGGCCTATGTCATTTTGTCAGGCAATTTTTCCCTGCTTGCAGTGGGTGCCTGCCTTCTCAACGGCCACCTGACCAAGATAACGATACCTGCCCTCAAAATAGTGGAAGAATGGGTTCTGAGGGCGCTGGAATGGATTTCCCCGAGATAAAATATTAAAAATAAAATAGCAAATACAATGACAAAAGAACAAAGAGATAGGATCGCGAAGTATGAAGTAGCAATGAACAGGGCGTTAAAGATTAATTTCCTGCACCTCAATAACGGAGAATTCGGTGAGTTGATGGACGTTTATAACGAGTTGTTCACCCCGCTTAATAAAAGCCAAATGACCTGTGGTACCTGCCGCCTGAACGCTGTTAAGAAACTCGCTGCGGAGTACTTCAAAAGCGCCCCCGAGGAAAAAGAAAAAAAGAAGCCCGGGAGACCTAAAAAAATAGAGAAACTGTTTGAAAAATTAATAGGCAATGGAGGAACAGACGACGGAGAAAAAGAAGAAGCATAAGGCAAAGCCCCGAACAAGCGAAGCGGTAATGCCCGGCAACCAGAAATCCACTGCAGCAACACAGGCGAGGATATGGGAATGCGCTAAAATGATAGCGAACAGCGGTTATTCGCGTTTGGACGTTATAGACTACATAACCGAGAACTGGGAGATAGGCAAATCAAGGGCGGAAAAATACTACTACGCTGCCCTCAATCTTATGAAGCCAAAGGAAGAGGATAAGGAGCGTTACAGGGAAATCCTCATAGAGAAAAACTTCACCACCGCTGAGACAATATTGCGGAAAGCCCTTGAAAGAAATGACTTAACCAACGCGAATGCCGCCCTGAAAATCCTCAATCAAATGCTGGGTGTGGGACAGAAAGCCGTTGAAATCAACGACAAGGATTCCGGCGGCGAAGACAGAAAAATAGTAATAACCTTTAATGATTAGCGTTGAATTTCCCAAGTTATACGAATGGCAGGATGTCGTTTTCAATGATATAAAGAATGATGACGGCAAGGGGAATTTTTATGTTGTAAAGGCGCGTAGACAGTGCGGAAAATCAATACTTGCAATAGACGCCCTGTTGTATTTTGCCCTTAAATCAAGAAGCATAGGAACCTGTCTTGAACCTACGCAATCGCAATGCCGGAGGGTATTCAAACAGATAGTCAACGCTGTTGGTGGAACAGAAAGCCCGCTGTTGAAATCGGCCAATTCCACCCTACTGGAAATAGAATTTTTCAACGGATCACAAATCATTTTCAAATCGGCTGAACAGGGTGACGCCCTGCGAGGCATAACCGTAAAGCGCAGTATCTTGGTGATAGACGAGGCCGCGTTCATTAAGCAAGATATTTTTGAAATTCTCTATCCTGCCGTTGACGCCCTCAGGTGCCCTGTCTTAATGATAAGCACCCCTCAATTTGAATCGGGCGAGTTCTACGAGAAATTTATAGCGGGGAAAAATGGACAAACCTTCGTAAAGTCCTATGATTGGGCGGAATACGACACTTCTGCCCTGCTGTCACCCGAGAAACTCGAGTACTATCGGCAAACAATGTCTCCGATTAAATTCCGAAGTGAGTATTTAGCCCTTTTCATAACGGACAAATCCTATGTATTCGGTGATTTTACGCAATGCTACGGTATTGCAACGAAACCCGTCAAGTATGTCGGCATAGACTGGGCCACCGGTGCAAATGAGAAGGACGACTATTCCTGTATGGTTTTTTTGGACGAAGACTGCGCTATGGTTGATATAAAGTTTTGGCGGGTAACGGATCCTATGGATATGGTTGCGGCTATGGCAGCGGTAATAAACTCAATACCAACGATTTCTGCCGTTTTGGTTGAAAAGAACAGTTTGGGTGAGGTTTATCGTTCAGCCCTGAACAAGGCACTGAAAAACAAGGCTGTCCTTAAATCATTCGTTACTTCAAATGAGAGCAAAAGAGATATCATAGAGCAACTTATAAAGGCGTTTGCGGAAAAGACAATTACGATTTATGGTGACGCCCGCCTGAAAGAGCAACTGCAGCACTATGAAATTGAACAGACACCCACAGGAAAAATAACTTACAACGCTCAGTCAGGATTCAATGACGACGCGGTTATTGCCTTGGCCCTCGCATATCAGGCTGCAAGAAAATATAAAAATAACGGAAGAGTAAATTTTTCAATACTATGATAAAAGGTTGGAACGAAATGCCCGTAAGGGTACTTGAACAAATAAATGACATTAATTCAACACACTGGACCGACGACGAAAAGACTTTTCGCACTACGGCGCTGCTGGCCGGTATTGAGTATGAAGATTTTTTGAATTTGCCGCTGGATCAAGCCGGCAACTTGGTGGCACAGACCTCTTGGCTGCGCGAACCGCCTAAAAAAGTAAAGGTTCAAAAAAAATATCAGATTGGATCCAGAACGTACCGCCTCAATGCCAAAATGGACGAACTGACTACCGCTCAGTATATGGATTATCAGGCGCTCAAAGGCGGCGAGGCTCAGGAATGGATTGGAGGCTTGTTGGCTATTGCGCTGATACCTGAGGGCGAGAGTTACAACGAAAGCGACCATAATGAAATAGTGGAGGAAATCAGCAACAACCTCAATGTGGAGGAGGCACTTGCTATTGCTGATTTTTTTACCAAGCGGTTCACAAAATCAATGAGGCGGTTGGTGGCGAGAACCCTGACAATGATAAAAGCAGCACAGATAGTGGCGCCACAGGAGTACAAGGAACCGTTGAAAGCGGCGAGACTGGAAATGGAACTCCTCAAGGAATCAATATGCGAGTCTGGTTATCCATTATGGAAAATGTAGCCGAAATGACGAACTACAATTTCAGGGAAATATATGAAATGCCCGTTTTGGAGTTTTTTGGCTACGCTTCCTATTTGAGATACAAGGCACAGAAGGAAAAGGAACGCAATGACGAACTAATGAGAAAAATGAAAAGGAAATAAATGGCAGCGATAATAAATATTCAATGGAACAACCTCAACAGGGTGCTCAATGAGTTTGCCGATTTTTTTATTCAGCAGGCAAGGCAGAACCTCGGTCTCAATGAAAGTTATGCAAGCGGAAACCTTGGTGACACTATGGAGAAAATCATTGAGATTGATTACTACCATTTTTCCGTCAAGGTTTCTCTGGCCGACTATTGGGATTACGTTGAAAACGGAAGAAGACCAGGTAAGTTTCCACCCCCTAACCGGATCAAAGAATGGATACAGGTCAAGCCGGTTTCTCCCCGCCCGTTAAAGAACGGGAAACTTCCCACTACGAGCCAACTGGCATACCTCATAGGACGCAAAATAGCCCAAGAGGGAACAGAGCCCAAGCCTTTCTTCAAGCCCGCGAAAGAGGCTGCAATCAGCCAATTCAAGGACGCTATCACCTACGCTATTGACGAAGATGTTTCGGAATGGATTGTTTCACAGATTACCGAGGGTGAGATTTATGAAGATTTGTTCAAGGCACTCTAATACAGGGTGCTTTTTAATATTAAAAATAAAGATTTGATATATGGCAGTAATGGCACCTATATGGAAGGATACCTATTACACCTCTTCGGCTGAGTACCTTCCCTACGAAATTTCCTATAACAGCAATGTTATTTTTTCAGGCAGGGCATATGCTATGCCGAGAAGGCAGATAAGGATCAACATTAACAAGGTATGCGCCGATTACCTTTCAACAAACATTGACGCAATATTGGAAGGCGGTTCCTCTGCCACAGCCGCTAACGCTGTCGGAACCTTTACGCTCAGCAGCAATGGTTCTACCCTGGAAACCTACACTTTCCTCTATTGTTGGGATTACAGCTACAATTGGACGGGCGGTTCAGCAAGTCTCTCAATGCCTATTTGCGACACCTATGCTGAGGGTATGGTTTCCCTTTCCACCTACGCTACTTCAAATTCAGTGACAACCACCGCATCCACTCCGGTGAAAACGACGGGCTGTGCAAACTATGGTTTGTATTACGTCAACGCCCGAGGCGGATGGGACGCGTTTGCGATTCAGGGTGCCGTCAGGAAAACAGACAACATAACGGAGTTCACTACCGACAAGTCTTTCAACAACACCACCAAGGAGTTTGAGGCAGAGAGATATTTGGCTGAAATCAAAACGGCCTATGAACTTCACACCCACTACCTTACGGACGAACAGAGCGATAACCTTGCAAAGAACCTGTTAAGCAGCAACAAGGTTTATCTCCATAACCTGAATGACGGAACGATAAAGCCCGTACTGATTACCGATAAATCAGTGAAATACATTCAGCAACACACCAATAACGGCAAAATGGCACAATACACTATAAATGTGGTTGAAAGCCAGTCAAGGTTAAGAAGATAAATTAGGAAAATTCAAAAAAATTTTTATATTAGGCAATGGTAAATGATATACATCTGTTTATCGGGGGCAAAGAGGTTGAATTCAATCAAACCCCTCAGATTCTTTACAATTATATACTCAAAAATGTACAGAATCCTACTATCGTCAGGAACAGTTCTTCAAAATCGCTCGAGATTCCTTTCACTCCTACCAATGACGATATTTTCAGCCATTTTTGGAATTTGCAGAGGCAGCAGAGCACAGATATATCCTTCAATCCCATAAAGAAGGTTCCTTTTGAACTTTATTACGGCGGAGCCCTTTTAGAGAAGGGCTATGCCAAACTTGACAAGGTAAAACAGGCCAACCATAACGGCACTTACAGTATTACCTTATATGGAGGTATAGGTACGTTTTTCTACAACCTTGCCTATGACGAGGGGGCAATGGGTGACAGCAAGAAAAATATGGCCTCACTCCAATATCTTACGGACTATTCGGACGAGCCTGACTTGAACTTTAGGATCAACAAGGATGAGGTTTATGAGGCTTGGCAGGGAATTACAGGATACGGTGTATATGACGACAAATGGAACGTTGTCAATTTTGCACCCTGTTATAACGGAATTCCGAATGACTTTGACGCTGATAAGGTTCTTATCAATTACAACGGAAGGAACAGTGACATTTTCCTGTCAGGGAAAACGTCGGAAGGGAAGACTTTCACACCTTTCCTCAACAATGCCCCGAATGGGAACGGCTACGCCCTTGGGGAGGCTAACAGCGAACTGACAGAATGGGAAACCTTTGATTTGAGAAGTTATCTGCAGCGCCCCGTACTGAATGTAAAGAGGGCTTTGCAGGCCTGCTTCCACCCCGCAAACAATGGAGGGTGGCAGGTTAAGTTGGATAGCGACTTTTTCAACAACAACAATCCTTATTGGGAGGACGCTTGGATGACGCTGCCTATGCTGCGCGATCTGGAAATAGTACAGGGGGAAAGCGAGACAATAACGGGCGCAACAATCACTTACAGCGGCACTACGGGCACTTACCCTATGACTGCGGGAAACACAATGAACCTTTTTAAGATCAATACACCCGCTCCTTCCACCCTTTCAAGACTGACGAATGCGAGGATTACCATACAGCCGAAATTCACCCCTACGGGCTCTGCCGGTGCTTCTACGCTCTATTCTTCAAAGCGCATATATGTAGATACAGGGCTGCACCTTTTTGACGCCAATAGATGGGTTAGATGGTTCTATGGAGACAACGGCGTTATCATACAACTGGAAGCGCTTAACGGCAATTCAATAGTTGCTGTCAGCGACGCTTATCTTCTCGGAGGATTTGACAAGAATACAGGTGACAGCACTTCCCTTTGGAAGAAATTTCAGGGCGGCGGAACGTACAAGACACACTTCGTTCAAGGTAAATGGGTACAATCGGGAGGCGCTTTCTATTTCACCTCAATGAATGGGAACAGGAACGCAATCACCTTCAACCTCAACACTGACGCGGATTATAATACACTCAGGCTCAGGGTTATGTTCCCCGAGACATATTATGCTACTTTCAGTCCTTGGGGAACCCGCTCTGTCTATGACAATCCCGTAACGCAAATACCTACCTGCGAGTTATTTACAGGTACGAATTTCAGGATATCAGGCAATTATACTTTTTCGGACGCAAGGGCTTACGCGACAGTTCAGGGAAGATACTCATTTGACGTCGTAGATATGGCCGTTGAAATGGTTGACTATGACAGTTTGTTTTCAAATAGCTACATACCTAAAAACAAACTTCTTGCAACTTCTTACACCCCTGCGGATTTTTTGCTTGCCTATGCAAAAATGTTCGGGTTGTACTTCTACATTGATCCGGCGGAACCTGCTGACGACATTTCAAAATATCCTTCCGGCGTCGTCCATATCCTTACGCGGAAAAACTTCTATGACGACAAGTACATAGACATTACTGACAGGATTGACCGCAGCCAGAATATGGATATTCAGCCCACTACCATAGAGAAAAAATGGGTTGAATTCAATCAGGAACAGAACGAAAGCGACGCTGCTGACAGCTATAAGGAACGTTACGGACACCAGTATGGCAGGCAACTCATTAACACCAACTACGAGTTCAATGCCGAAACACTGAAAGCCTACGACAGCAACGTTTTCAAGGGCGGCGTTATGGTAACGGAAAAATCAAAATACTACTACGCCCCTATTCAGGGTATTCCTTATTATGTATGGAACGGTTTCACCTATTCGCTCTTTAACGGTACTGACAACCTTGAAATCCCTATGGAGGTTGCAAGGTTAAACAACAAGGAAAACCTTAACACTTTGGGACTTGACGGATACGACGCTTTTGCCAAGCTGCAATGCCATACCGCTGAGAACAGCCCTTCCGACGGAAGCGGCGTTCTCTTATTCTACAAGGGATACTATAACACTACGGGCAGAGCGGACTATTGGATAACGGACGACGTTCAGGATATGGTTTACCTCAATGATGGAACGGCTTGTTGGATAATGACAGACAGCGAGCTGGACGGCGGCGGAAACACAATAGCCAAAAAAATGAACCTGCTGCCTATTTTTACGAGAGATTTGATAAACTTTGGTTGGTTGGAAGGAAATATTGTCAATTCTTTCAACTTCGGACACCCGCAAGTCACTTATGTTCCAAACACTTACACCACAGACGGCGATTCCATATACGACAAATGTTGGAAGAGTTATATAAACGATTTGTACGATGAGAATACCCGACAGGTTTCCTGTTATGTCAGGTTCCCTGAGATGGTACGCCCGTCCTATTTGAGGCACTGGTGGTTCTTTGACGGGGCTATATGGGCTCTCAATGAGATAAAGGATTGGAACCCCCTGCAAGACAAGCCTATCCTTGCCACCTTCATAAAGGTTCAGGATGTGGCAAACTACTCAAATATCAACCCTACCTCTACAGGTGAAAAATCACTTGTTTTGAACACCTATTCCGTTTCTCCTTTCGGGGACGAAATAACAGGTACTATCTACCTTCAAAATGGAGGCAGTTGGTTCACAGGAAATGACGATAATACAGGTACTATCTATGGACGGGACGAATATGGGAACACCTATTCCTATCCTTACCGTATAACGCCCCTTCAAGGTTCGGGAACATACAGCCAAATCAATATCTCAATACCCCGCAATCCTTCAAGCGGAAAAACAGAATGGACTATTACAATTTGGGATGACTATGACAACGCAATGAGGGCTACCGTCCAACAGGCGGCAATCGCAGCGGGTTCTTTGGTTTTCACAGATGCGCCTTACAATATCGGTGACGCAGCAACCACTTTCACAGCCCATTATGCCGCTGAGAATATGAACCCTCAGGTTCCTATTCAGGCTTCTTTCTACAATTCAAGCGGAACAACCGTAGATTGGCTCAGTGCCGTTGTGGATGAGACGAATTCAACCGTTACGATAACGGCCGCCGCGAATACGGGAAGCACACAGAGAAGGGCTTATATCAGGATTACGGGCAATGATTATGAGGGTAATTTGGTTAGGGCTAACGCGTCCATAACGCAATCGGCTACAACTGTTGCCGGATCAATTTCCTGGAATGCAGATTCCCTCAATGTAAATAGCGGAAACACCTCAACAACACTTGGTTACGCCTATTCAAATATCAAGACAGATGAGGGAACTTGGGTTGCAATTTTTGATGACGATATGGTAACTGTTCCTACTTGGGTGACTGCTTCAAACAACAGCGGTTCAAGTATCGTTACATTTACAGTTGAGGCGAATACAGGTAATACCGCAAGGCACACAAATATTGAGATTCTTGCCGTTGGTTTGAATGGTACTACTGTCAGCGACAGAATTACCCTCACACAGGCAAGGAATTCAGCAAATCTTGTTGTTTCACCTTTGAGCCTTGATTGGACGTTCCTGCAATCTATGCTGCAGCAGAATATCGGTGTGACAGGCGATACGCCTTATACCGCTACAACCAATAACAGCTATTTCACTATCAGCCCTACAACAGGAACGGGCGTAACGAATATAGTTGCAACGCCAGCTGGTGAGAATACGGGATACACAGCCCTGACAACCACCGTTACCATAACGGACGGCGATAACACCTTCAACGTAGCACTCACACAGGGCGCAGCACCTCACACCGTTCCTTCACTGCAAAGCGATATTAGTGTATGGGACGCTCCTTCCAATGGATACACTACAGGATTTACATTTGAGCCTGTTTTGGCACCTCAATATTTCTTTGTTTTCAGCGGTATGACTGATTGGTGCTACTTCACAGAGGCGGACGGTACAATGGTATCGGGTCCTTATTATTCGGACGATTACAAGGACACCCCCGCCCCTTGGTTCAAGATTGTGATAGAGCCGCTCGGAACGGGAACAGGAGACAGTGGAAGAAGTGCTACGATGTGGATAAAAACCTTTGTAGCTGATGCAAGCGAAACAACGTTGGTGTCTACTTATCAGTTTTATGCGCAGCAATGGTAATACCCCGCCGTCTTCAAATAAATATTAAAAAGAAACTAACCTATAATGTCAAAGATTGAGGAAATATTAGGACGGGATATAAACTCCATTAAGGAATTGCGAGAGGAAATCAAGCGCCTGCAAGATTCCATTGCGGGTGTTGATCCAGAAACCGAACAGTTCAAAACCACCGTAGAGCAACTTACGGCGGCACAGGAGCAACTGCGTTCCGTAACAGGGAAGAATGCGCAGGAAAACAATGCGGCTAAAGATTCCATTGTGGGTATGGAGCAGGAGTACAAGAATTTGTACAACACCTACAAAATGCTCACAGAGGAACAACGCAACAGCGGGATGGGCAAGAATATGGCTCAGGATCTGGCTGTCCTTTCCGACAAGATAAACAACGCGAAAAAAGAGGTTGGTAATTTCAAGAACAACATAGGAAATTACACCGGATCAATAATTGACGCCTTCAAGAAGATGGGTATTTCCGTCGGAGGTCTGGCCGGGCCCCTGAAAACCGCTACTGCGGGAATGGGCTCACTCAATGCCGTTATGAAAGCGAATCCTGTCGGCCTTATCGTTTCGGCTATTATGGGGCTTATCTCGCTCATTAAGAACCTTGGTAATTCAGTCAAGAACAATGAGCAACTTCAAATGCGTTGGAACGAGGCTATGTCAGCCTTCCAACCTATCATTGACGGCGTCAAGAGAGGCCTTGATACCGTAGGACAGGTTATTGTTTCAGTCGGAGAAGGAATAGGCAAATTTGTCAACTGGCTCAGGGAAGCAGGCGGCGCAATCACTGATTTTTTGGGTATTACTCAGGGGGCGCAGAAAAGGGCTAAGGAAACAAACAAATTATACAAGGACTTAGCCAAATCACAGAACGAACTCACAAAGAGCAAACGCGAATATCAGGTTCTCAATTCAAAGGATGAGGCAGAGGTTGAAAGGCTGAGGGAAGAGATTTCCCTTACCAATGACAAAGCGGAAAAGGAACGCCTTGTAAATCAGGCAAAGGAGATACAGGGGCAGATAGACGCCCGTAACCTTGAAATAGCGCAGGAGGAGTTGCGGATTCTTGAAGAGAAGGCAAAACTTGCCCCCAATTCCGCCGCTGATAATCAGGCAATTGCCAATGCTCAGGCGAATGTGGCAAACGCAACCGCTCAGGCTGCAAGGAATCAGCGTACCCTGAACAGGCTATTGGGCAGGGGCGGGGCAGGTTCCGCCACCATTGACGAATACAAGCAGAAGGCAAAGGAACTCTATGCTGAACTTGAAAAGGACAGCAAGGACAGGATTACCCAATTACGGGACGAATATGAGGAACAGAAAAAACTCCTTGAAAAATATGGGTATGACACCACTTTGCTTACGAAGAAATACAACAGTGATATCAGGGTAATTGTCAAGGAGGAAATCAATAAGACACAGTCCGACAGACTGGCCTCCCTGCAGCAAATGGTGGCTTTCCAAAACAGTTTATATGAGTTGGAGGTCAGCAACGCAGTAAACGCAGCAGACAAAAATGAAAAAATCTTCAAAAAGGCGGATGAGAACTATAAAGGTTTTCAGGAGAGGGCTGTTCTTATTAACAAATTTATTCTGAACGCAACAACAAATCTTGCCAATCTCCAATCAGACATCACCAATTTAGAGGCTGATTATGTCAAGAACGGAACCGCTTTCAGCGAGGAACACCTGAATGCCATAAGGGACGTAATAAAACATTATGGATTAGAGAGTTTCATAAGTATTCCTGCCGGTGCTACCAAGGAATATGTTGACGCGATGCTTGCATATGTCAAAGAGACTATCCCCGAGGCGCTGGATCAACTTGTCAAGCAAACCAACGCAGAATTCGGTACCGCTCTTCAGGTACCGCCCGAACTGGATCAACAGAATATTGCCAATTTTCAGAGGGCGGTTGAGTTAGTCGCTCTCGGTCTCCAAAAACTGAAAGACACCGCCAATGATAACAAGATTGAAGCGGCTATCCGTCAGCGTATGGACGCCATTGAGGTGGAACTTGTAAATGGAACGAAAAGGATATTCAAGGACGCCAATATTGAGCGGGCTTTTCAGGAGGTTATACTTGAATCTATCGGAGCGGGTGACACTTCCGATATGGTGGAACAAAGTATCGTCTCTATGGAGTGGCATTTGCTTGAAAAAGAGTCCATTGTCTTGGAAGAAATGCTTAACAACGACCAGGTTACGGCAGATAAGAAGCAGGAGATATGGCAGAAATACTATGATATCCGCCTGCAAATGTTTGACAAACAGGCTGCCTTGGAGGAACTTGAAGCAGAGCGTACACAGCAGATATGGGAGGCAGCGTTTGACGGATTTGACAAATTTACGGGCTCTATCCAGACAGTCACCAACGCGATGAGTTCTTTGATCCAGCAAGAAATTTCCGAAGGCAAGATAAGCGAGGCACAGGCGAAGAAAAAGAAGAAACAACTTGAAACACTTGAAAAGGTTTCCCTTGCTGCCAATATTTTCCAGATTGCCGGATCAACGGCTAATGGTATTATGGGTATTTGGAATGCCTACGCCCTTGAAAAGGTTGCAAACGCTCAGACAGCAGCAGCAACGGGTCCAGCCGCTGCCGCTACACTCGCTGCCCTGAACGCCAAATCTTTGGCTTCCGCAATTATCAATACAGCGGCTATGGCTACCGCAGGTGCCGCAAATATCGCAGCCGCTACAATGGGTACTATATCCAAGTTGCAGCAATTCAAGGAGGAAGGCAGCGCCGCTGTCGCTTCTACCCCGAATATGGCTATGATTGACTCGAGTGTCTATTCATATAGCGAAACACAGCAGAACACCCCCGAACAGGATGAGTTGAATAGGCCAATCGTCGTCAGCGTAGTTGATATTGACGATGCGCTTAATGCCAGAAGGGTAAGAGTTGCGGAATCAAGTTTCTGATTTTTTAGTATTCAGCCTATCAATAATATAAAAAGAAAAACAGACTTATATGCAGGTTAAATATAAAGGTCTCCCTGTTTATTTGATTGGTTACAGCGAGGATTCCGTTTTCAACAATGTCAGCCTCGTAGAGTTTCCTGCAATAGAACAGGATTTTTTGAAATTTTCCAAACAGGAAGAGTTGAAGTTTTCCGTTGATGAGGAACAGAGGGTTGTTTCGGGCCCTGTTATGATTCCAGATATGCTGATATACCGCAAAAGCAAGAACGGGAAAGAGTTCTATGTCAAAATGGAATCGGACACAATTAAGGAATTTGCCGTTGAATTTTTCAGATCCGGCCGGGAGAATGAAGGCAATGTTGAGCACCAACTCTCCGTCAAGGGCGTTACGTTTTTTGAATCCTATATCAAGGACGGCGACAGGAATATAGCCCCGAAAGAGTTTGAGGATTTGCCTGACGGGACTTGGTTTATGAGCGCCAAAATAGAAAATGACGAAGTATGGGAGGCTATCAAGAACGGCGAAATAAAGGGCTTCTCCATTGATTTGAGAGCCCCTATTTATCCCGAAGAGGAACAGGAAATAGATTCCGTTGAGGAACTAATAGACTATCTGAAACAGATAAACAAATAATAAAAATAAAAATAACACTAAAATGAAAATCGCAAAAAGACTTAAAATTACTTTGCGCTCAATGCTCTCTCTCAAATGTGGTGAGGTTGCAACTGACAAAGGTAAACTTATGTGGGATGGCGACGCTGACCTGAAGGCCGACGACGAAGTTTTTGTTGAGAATGAGGAAGGTGAGATTGTTGCCGCTCCTGACGGTGAGTATGTTACCGACGACAATAAGACTATCGTAGTGGTTGAGGGCAAGGTTTCTGAAATCCGCGACCCTGAGGCTGAGGTTGCTGACGAATCTGAGGCTGATGTTGACGCAAAGGCTCAATTCAGCGCACAGGTTATTAAAATGTCTGAATCCTATGACGAAAAGTACCGCAAGATTGCTGCTGCTTTGATCGCTGAGGGAGAGGAAGCCTATATCAGCGAAGCCGGTGACGACTATGCTATCAAGGTGACTTGGAACTCTGAAACAGGCGAAGAGACCTATATCAGGTACGCTATTTCTTGGGACGAGGACGGAAATGTTATCGTAGGTGAATCCGAAGAGGTTAAACGCGCATTTGTTCCCGCTGATGAGGACGTTGAAATGGCTGAGGACACCCCGGATCCAATTGACGAACCCGAAGCAGAACCCGACGCTCCCATTGAGGACAGAGTTGCCGATCTGGAAAATAAACTGGCAGGACTTGTTGCAGGTATCAACAAGGTTATTGACGCTATCGCAGGCTTGGAAGGCCGATTGGCAGAGGTTGAAGGCAAACTCGCAAAGGTTGAGGCTCCCGCAGCAGACCCTGTTGACGAAGAGAATATTGAGCAGAGCGAGCAGCACAGAAGCAGACTTTCTTACCTGAGGAAGTAATTTTTTATCCTTCAAACAAATAATAATATAAAAAGAAAAAAGAATAAAATGAAGTGCTTAAATGATTTTACTATCAAAGGTATCCTCGCTGACTGCAACCCTAACCTTGCAGGTATCGTTGAGGCTTATCTTGGTTATTTTGGTGACTTTGACGTTACTATAGACGAAACAGGCCACACCGTTTCTGAGATTGCAGCCGTTTCCGGTGCTACCAGTGGCAAGTTCTATCTCTATACTTTCGCAAAGAATACCTCTTCGCTGAACTCTACCCTTTCAAAGGATGAGGCAAATGGTACCCGTTATTGGACTAACCAACTTACTCTCCAATTCTCCAAACTCGAGGCTGCTAAACACCTTGAAGTTGAGGCTATGTCCGCTGAGCGCTTGGTTGGTATCGTAAAGGACAACAACGGCAAGTATTGGTTCATAGGTTATGACGGCTACCTTTCCGCTGACGACGGTGCTACCGCTCAGACAGGTCAGTCTTATGACGATATGAACGGTTACAACGTTGTTCTGTCGGCTATGTCCGCTTTCCTTCCGTTTGAACTTACCAAAGAGCAATTTGCTTCTTTGATCGCGTAAAACTAATGACTAAAAAAAAGAATAGAATACAATGGCTACTACATTAAATGTTTCTGGTCTTACCGCTTATGTTGAGCAGAATAAAGACCAACTGTTTGTGAAGTCAATCGCTGACTTCAAAACCCTCAATTATGTTGAGGTAATGCTCGGTGTTAAGGGTAAGGAAGCCCTCCACTACCTTGAGAGCGAAGTTGAACTTATCAAGGCACAGTGCGGTTGGAATCCCGGCGGCAGCGACACTTTCATTGAAAGGTACATTGAGACCGCAGGTATTGAAGTTAACAAGTCCTGGTGCCACTTTGACTTTGAAGGCACCTACGGCCAATATCAACTCGCTTACGCTGCTGGCCGCGAAAAACTCCCCTTTGAGGAAAAATTCGCTGAGAGCAACGTTAACGCTATCAAGGCCGCTATGGAAGACCTCATTTGGCAGGGTAACAGCGCTCTTACCGTAACTGGCTTTATCGCTGATATCAAGGCCGTTTCCGGTGACACTGTTCAGTTCGCTACGGGTGCTACCGTAACTGAGAAGATTGACGCTGTTGCTGCTGCTGTTACAGGCAGAATGCTGAAGAAGGGTGTCAATATCTTTGTTTCTCCTACCGATTTCCGCAGCTACATTCAGGAGCAGAACGGTACTTGCTGCGCTAACCGCCCTATTATGGACGCAGCCGCTGAATCTATCACTTATCTTGGCGACAGCCGTATCACCATTGTTCCCGTTGACGGACTCGAGGGTCAGGGCGTTGTTGTCGCTGCTTCCAAGGACGCTCTTGTAGCAGGTATGGATATTGAGGATTCAAGCGCAATCTATCGTCTGTGGTACAGCGAGGACAACGACGAATTCCGTTTCCGTATGCTCACTAACTTCGGTACCGCTGTTAAGTGGCCCGATGAAGTAGTAATGGGTGAGTAATCCCAATTTTTGGTAAAGAACGAAGGCGCTACGAAAGTAACGCCTTTTTCTTTTGGAAATATTAAAAGATAAAAGACCCTATGGTTATATACGACAGGAACGAAAAAGAGCTGGTTATTCCCGTTGGATGGGGTGAAATAAGCACCCCCGATGAACAAGGTTATGAGGGGCAGTATTTCACAATGGAAGTAACCAATACTACAAATGGGTATGGGTTGCTTTATATCCGCTTTACAGGAGCCCTTAGCGGCAATACAATATATTATTCCCTGAATGGCAAAGAATGGCAGAAATATAGCGGCTATATTCCCGTAACAGATGGAAATATAATAAGGTTCAAAGCAAACAACTCCACATATTTTATAGACAATCGTAGCAGAACCATTATTAGCGGCGATAATTTTCTTACAGGGGTGAAGATTTATGGCAATATAGCCAGTCTTTTTTATGGGGATGATTTCAAAGGGCATACAGAGCCGTTATTTTTACAGTACTTGTTTGAGGGTTGCACCATTATAAGGGACGCTGAAAATCTTGTATTACCAAGCACAACATTAATGGAAGGGGGCTATGTTGGAATGTTTTCAAGATGTTCAGGGTTGAAAAAAGCCCCGAAACTACCTTGTACAAATCTTGCAAGTTTTTGCTATAGCAATATGTTCTCTCACACTTCCATTGAAGAAGCACCCGAACTTCCCGCCACTACGCTTGCTGAGGGTTGTTATAGTATAATGTTCGGTTCCTGTCCAGCGCTGAAATCGGCACCCGAACTTCCTGCTACAACGCTGGTGGCAAACTGCTACGATGGTATGTTCAGCAACTGTGTAAGATTGACAGAGGCACCCGAACTTCCTGCTACCACACTTGCCGATACCTGTTACAGGACTATGTTTAGCGGTTGCAGCAGGTTGGTGAACGCCCCCGCAATTCCTGCTACTACGCTGCCTGATATGAGTTGTTACGAAATGTATAGGGGTTGCAGCAATCTGGAATATGTTCCTGATTTTTCAGCAACCACAGTTGGCGTAAGGTGCTGCGATGGAATGTTTGAAAACTGCTACAAACTTACTACGGCACCGGCTCTTCCCGCTACAACTTTGGCGGATGCCGCATACAGGGGAATGTTTAGTGGCTGCAGAATGCTTAACTATATCAAATGTCTTGCGGTGAACAGGAATTTTGATTACGTAACAAGATTATGGACTAATGGGGTTGCCGCCACAGGAACATTTGTAAAAGCAGCAAATGCCGAATGGGGAACAGGGGAAGATGGTATTCCCGATGGATGGACTGTTGAAACAGAATAAATAATAAAATAAAAAATAGAAGAAGATGGCGATTCAAAAAATTCAAGGTGAGCAGCCCTTTCAGGTGCTTGCTACCAACTTTTCAATCGGCCCTTCAAATGAGGGCTACACATTACAGATTTCCGCAAACGGAAATGACTATTCTGATTTGTTCAGTGTAGGTGCCAACGTTACCCGTATGGTTACGGGCGTTGCAAATGGCTCCTATTACAGACTGTCAGGCAATAACAGCGAGGTATCTATCAATTGGAGAACTCAGTGCAACGACGGCGGCTCTGGCGGCGGCTCCGGATCCGGCAGCACCGTATCAGTCAATCAAATCCTTTCAGCGGGCACAGAAATAGCCCAAATTTCCGTTGATGGTGTTCCTACAAGTCTTTATGCACCGGAGGGCGGCGAAGGTGGCGACTATATGGTTGTTTCCGAACTCCCGGCCAGTGCAGAAGAGGGACAGTTGTTCTATGTTCCCGAGCATATTCAAACCACCACTTATAGCGGAACTGCTCTTGATTGTTCTGCCATAAGTGAAGGATTTTGTTTCTGGGTTAAGCGAATATCCGATAATAACGAAATAGTGACTGTATATCGTTCTGGTACCGATTTCCACTGGGGTTGGACTAATGATGGCGAGTATCATATGAAAACTGATGCCGAAGTTCCTATCCGCTATCAAACTGACAATGCCAATGGTATTTTCAATATATGGGTATTGGGCGAGGGCTATTACCTTGACTTAACAAGTGATGTTGCTTCCGCTGCAACAGCGGATTATTCCTATTCTGTAACGGTGGCAGACACTACATATAGATACCTTGACAATCAATTTGTTATGGAACCCGCCGCTATAACCTATAATGTATCCTCAGGAACCACAGTAGCAGAATGGACTGCTTTGTACAACAAATTACTTATAATGACTGAGGAACAAAGGGCAAATGTTTCGTTGCTCTATATTGGGGATAGAATCCTTCCTTCAACGGATAATGGAACCTATGTCAAGTTCCTCTATAATGAATTCGTTGCCGATATATTCTATTTCAATGGAATAGCCCAATCATTTGGCGGTTCGGCCGAATATACAGCGCCAGTTGCGGCGAAGATAGCAATTCGTAGCGGCGACGCTCCTTCTATTACTTGGAGCCAACTTACTGTTGGACTGAATATTGAAGTCGACCCAAGCACTCATAATCTCAGCCTCTATAGCCGAGATTACACTTGGTTCTCCATTTTTAGAACTTTGGCAAAGCCCACAGAAAATGATATTCCCGTTGCGGTTAAACTTAACTACAAAAGGAAGCATTTCAACGCCACAACCATTTCCGATGCTAATGAAGCCTTTATTGCCTTGAATGAGGTTTATGATGGCGTTAGATATGAAGCAGAATGGAGGCTGGTTAACGATAACCAAGCCCCGACTTTGCTCTATTGGAAGGAAAGCCCTGTTTATCAGATTGTATCTTCCCTGACAGATGTTGGTGTCAATACAGTTACCTTTGAAGATAGCAAATTGACACTCCCGCAAAGTTTCATTACTTCCCTGACAGGAGAGACAGATTTGCTTATCTATGGCGGCTATCCCGAAGATGCATCAAACATACCGATTAAACTTACTTCCGATGGTACAAATGTTAATATGTATTGGGGAGAACAGTACAATACAGGTGGCACCTATACATTTGTAGCAAGCGGTGCCTGTGCCAACGGGACAACAATTGTCTATAACAATCAGGGCGATTTTACCTGTGCAATCAGCACCAGTGGAAGCGATTATGTGTTTACTTTGAGCAGCCCTTGGGGTGATGTTGCACCTAGTCCCTTCTATATTGCTGAAGTTATTAGTTATACTGAGGGTCAATTGGTTTATACCAAAGATACCCATAAACTCCAAGTATATGATGATGATGGATGGAATGAGGTTGGTGCTGGCGGCGGCGACGGCCTCGTACACCTTGAAACCCTTTCAGGCGCAACGGGTGAAACAAATGTTGTTTATGAATGCGACGATGAGTTGTTTTGGTGGAATGAAAATGCTGGAAATATAGGCAAGTGGATAATTCCATTTTATAGAGGTAGCAATAATGCCAATACAACAGCCATTTTCCGTTATTCTGCCGTTGACGAAATAACTACTTTAGTAAGTGGCACTTCTTTTACGATAAAGATAGACACTAACAGAGATATTTTATTTTCTTCAACTACGGTTAGTGCTGACACTGTTGCTGTTGGTGAAACAAAAGATTTATATTATGCCTCTTATTCATATATTTCAGTAAAAAATGAAGGCAATAACGTCCATATTTATAACGCAAAAGACACACACCTTACTGTAAAATATGTTTTTGACGGGGCTGTGGCTTCCCCTCACTGGGAACTGGCATCAAAGGACTGCTTACCTTTGCCAAAGGTATTTACTACCGCCCAAGATACCGCTGCAAAGATACCTGTTGTGAAGCAGCAGGAGGGATATATAGTTGGATGGGATATTGCTGCCAAGAGAACATTTAAACTCAACGGAAGTGGTATCGGCAGTTATTGGAATGCTGGATATACAGGCGAAATATCTTTCTACGCACCTTCTACCAGCGGTACTGTGGGGCAGGTGCTTACTTCCAACGGTAATGCAGAACCGCAGTGGGCTACGATGATCAAGGCGGTACAAATAACCTCCGCCGACTATGAGGCACTTGCAACCAAGGACGCCAATACACTTTACCTTATAGTAGACGAATAAGAGGAGGAATTTTTATGACAGTAAACTACCTTGACTACATTGAAACGGACGGCTACTGCTATTTCAATACGGGGTATTACCCCAAGAATACGACGAAGGTGGATGCTACGTTTACGACAGTGCAGAGAGTGGGCTATTTCAGCGTTTTTTTCGGCTGTTTGCAAAGTGACTTCTCTTTAGCCACAGATAATTTTTACCTGCGCAACAGCCGTACAACGCTATTGAGTAATATGCAGATGAGGGATGGCGACAGGGAAGTCAATGGTCCGACTATAGCACTCAATACTGAGTACCATATAACCTTCGGCGGCGGCGAATATACCGTAGCCACCAGCGCTGAAACGAATACCTACACCTACGACGCACCGTCGCAGTTTACTTCCTTATGGCCAGTATTTATAGGCGGTGCAAATTATAAGGGAGCATTATGGAAAGAAAACGACGGAACACCTCGCACATTTGCGGCAAAATACGGGGAATTCAAATTCTATGAAAATGACGTCCTCGTAGCCGACTTGCGTCCCGCCAAAGATTTGAACGGTGTGATTGGCTTTTACGACAGCATTAACGACACCTTCCACCCCAAGGACGGCGCCGGCGTAGCAACCGCCGGTCCGTATACGTCCAGTGTGGCGGCAATCGCAGACAGGCGAATACTGCCCGCGTCAGGATACGCTGCAACAATAGAAGTAAGGTGCGCGAACGCTTGGACTTCCGCAGGCAACACTTGGTTACAGATTTCCGCAACCGCAGGAACGGGAGACGATACCATAACAGCTACCGCACCGTCGTACACTGGCAATACTGCCCGCACCGACTTATTGGTATTCACCGACACCGTAACGAACGAAAATTTCTACCTGCAACTCAGGCAGAAGAAGTACACAAACGGGCAACCGTTTTACCTCGGCGAAAATGAGGTGGCGGAAGCATACCTCGGAGGCAGTGCCGTAAGCGAAGCATACCTCGGAGATGTGCTGGTTTTCCAGGCATAAAAACCCCAAATCCCCTTGCAAAAGTTCCCCTCGGGTTGAATACCGCGAGGGGATTTTTTTTGCCCTGAGACGTACAGAAGTACCGCAAATTTCGCGTATTGTGGTGAAAAGGTACAGATATACCTTTTATACCGATTAACGGCTAAAAAGTGTAATATATGATACTTTAGTCGCCTTTAGCCACCATAAAGTGTAAGATATGATACTTTGTGCTGGATCAAAAAACCCCGCTGTTCACAAAAAATATGAATACACCGAAAAAAAGTGAGCAAAAAAGCCCCCGGTGCTACTCTTCTTCGCTATCCGGGGGCTAAAACAAATCAAGTATGTCAAATATACTTATTTTTTGACAAATGCCGAATTGAAAAACAGCCAAATTCCGAACAGATAATGAATAAAAACTTCACTTTCTAGTCAAATTTTGACTGCACAGTGAGGTATTCCCAAACTCTACGGGAATAAAAAATGGCCCGGTATTGCGTAATAAAAAAATATTTTTGACTTTTCCAAAAAAAATCCCGCCGGATCAAAAGAACCGGCGGGGAAAAGAAAATGGAAAGATACTTAAAAAGGCATTTCAAAGTCTTTGTTGAGCAGTTCCTGCATATCTACTATTTCCAGATCCGCTCCGTCGTCACCTTCTTCAGGGATAACCGCCTTGTACCAAATCATACAGGGGTATCCGTCGGCAAGGTCTCCGGCCAGCGCTTCGCTCTGCTTGCGGGCTTTGTCAATCATTTCATTAACCATACTGTTTGAGGGGTTGACCGCGACGTCAATAATCTCCTGATCCCCGTCGTAGGTAACGTTAACTCTGTCCCCGTCCTGCACTTCCCCCAAATCGGTTCTTATTAACTCGTAGGGCTGAAACTCCGTCCGCTTGTCAGTATTGGTTAGCGAAATCGCTAATCTGTCTGTGATTAGTATTTTCATATCCTACTCCTCCATAAATTTGAAAACACCGTCTTCTATTGCCTGTTTCAACCCGCAAACGATATTGACGATACCGTTATCTACGCGGTAAACTTTGGTGCCGATTTCAACCATATCTTCCGTAAAACTGATACTGAAATCGTCTATATCCACCGTAATCCACTTGTATTTCTTTGACACCATAAAGATATCCCTGTTGTAGGTGTCGTAAATTTCCACAATCTCCTTGATTGTGTTGAGCGCCTGCAGGTACTCCTCTTCGCTGCGGAAGCCGTTAAATGATTTTTCTTCTTTCATATAATTTATTTTTTAATTGTTTTCTGTTCAAATATAAAAATAATCTTTGAATTTTCAAAATCTTTTTTTAATTACCGGCCTAAACACAGGTCCTTAATGTGCGCTGCAGCATATCCTGCAAATGTTCCACAGTGTCTTCTATCTGTCTTCCGTCGGCAGCAGTGTAGTATCCCTTTTCAATAACTTCCCGAATCGCGGCCTTGTAAAAATTCTCCGCCGACCGCCTGCGATCAAAATAACGTTGTCTATACATATCTGTTCTTTTTAAGTTTTTTTCAAATGTGTTAATAAATAAATCATTTTCAAATTTTTTTTTAGTTTTTTCCGCAAAAAACAACAATTGACTTTAACACCTGGCCCAGTATATTAAATAAAAAATAGTATATGGGGAAAAATCAACACCTGCATAACGCCAAACGCGCAAAAAATGATGAATTTTATACGAGGTATGAGGATATAGAGAAAGAATTGTCTCATTATACGGACCAACTGCAAGGTAAAATAGTTTATTGCCCTTGTGATGATTACAGATGGAGCAATTTTGTTAAGTATTTCAAGGATAATTTTCAGCGGCTTGGGCTGAAGGAACTGATTGCCACCAATTATGATATAGGTGACGGGGCATACGAATATTACTACAACGGAACAAGTGAAGTCAGTTTCAAGATATCGGGTACGGGCTCATACAGGGAACATAACGACTTGCGGGATAAATGTGATATCGTTATTACCAACCCGCCGTTCAGTTTGTTCCGCGACTTTATAAAGTGGCTAAACTATGAGGAAGAATGAAAGATTGTTTGATAATAGGACCAACACACAGCCCTATATACAAAGATGTTTATCCCCTACTGGTCAATAAGACACTTACAGTAAAAGATACCTGCATACACTTCTCCTCTACTGACCCGGACTGCCCGAAAGGTAGATGGTTTTCTACACTACAAAGGTCTGGTGTTGATATGAGGAGAAGACAGCTCACAAAGACTTACACCCCAGAGGATTACCCAACATACGATAATGCCCCGGATATAATAGAATGCAGCAACAAAAGCAACATACCGATAGACTACACAGGAAAAATAGGTGTTCCCATAAGTTTCTTCTTCTATTACCCCGAACTACCCTATGAGATACTGGAAAAGAGGGGTGATTTAGTATTGAATGGGAAGCAGATGTTTACAAGACTGATAATAAGGAGGAAGACAGAATGAAAGAATTTATGATTGTCGTTCCATTTACCGCTCTCGGATACCAATGTGTATTTCCGTCAATCAAAGATTACTGATTAAGAAGAAATGACTGATTTTATAATCATAGGCAACAAAAACTGCATAGCCCAGAAGGACTTTTTCAGATTAATGAAGGATAGGAATGTGAATGTGGGATATTCCCGCCCGGGAGATTTTGAACAGCCCGAGGGAGACGAATACAGACCTATGAAAGGACTTACCCGTTGGTTCTCCACACTTTCCACCACAGATAAACCACCGCTGATTCTGACGAAGCGTTATGATCCGGCGCTCTACCCCAAATATGACAATTATGACGCTATAAATGTGGATAAGGTGAAGGACATACCCTACGATTACGAGGGCGTTATGGGTGTTCCAATCACAATATTTGACCATAACCTTGATAATATTGAGATTGTATGGAAAGGGGGCGATATTGAGTGGGCTGAAAAGGAATGCGACTTCTATACACCGCCGACAGAGGAAAGGGCACAGAAATACAAAAGCAATAATACTTGGAGGATACAGAACCCATATATGATTGAGGGAGGGAAACTGGTAATGCCATATAATAGAGTTTTTATAAAAAAGAAAGAATAATCCCGGGAATTAGCCCCAAACTGCTAAAAATAATATTAAAAGTAAAAGGAACTCTATGATTCTACTGATACAGAACAACGGGGACAAAAGAATATGGGTGATGCAGAATGTTGATCCGGCGGAGACAAATCACCTCTGGATCAAATTTGAAGACTTTGATTTCCCTGACGATGTACCTGACGGAGAATACACCTACGCCCTCATAGCAGGCTACGAAGTGAAATACCAACTGAAAGCGGAAATGCTTGACACTTCAATCAACGGCAAGCCGCTGCGGGAATGGCACCCTACAATAGGCCTTCTGAGAATAGGACAGCCCGAGAACAAAGACAGATATACCTACGAGCCCGAGAAGAACGAACAAGGGCAGAACAATAAGCAGTACTACTATTACAGTAAATAATGGAAAAGCAGGAAAACATAAAATTTTCAATCGTTGACGTTGAACAGAGATACAAGATAATGGCCGGAGAAACTGTGAATAACGGTACTAAAATGGTTTCTTGGGGTATTGATAATGACATACCTCAATTACTGTACGGCTGTTACTCCCATAGTGCTACGCTCAAATCCGTTTGCGACGGATGCGTCAACTATATCTTAGGTGACAAGATTGAGGTGTCCCCAAAATGGGAAAAGAAAATCAACCGCAGGGGAAACTCTATGAAGAGTTTGGTCAAGCATATATCTGCTGACTATATAAACTACGGTAACTTCGCGATACAGGTTATTTTCAACAAAATGGGTGAGGTTGTGGAACTCTATCCGCTTGACGTTGCAAAATGCCGCCTGAATGAAACAAAAACAAAAGTCTTCTATTCAAAGAAAGGATGGACTAAATACCAGACAAAGAGCGAAGAATTTGACGCCTTCAACCTGAGTAAAATTGATCCGGAGAAACGCACACAAATTTTCTTCTACAACGGCGAGGGTGTCCGTTCCATATACAACAAGGCTCCTTGGGAGGCTGCAATTTTTGACGTACTGACGGAAATAGAGGCTACCAAATATTCCCTGAACACTGTTTCAAACGGGTTCTCTGCCCGTTATATCCTCAACTATCCCGAATCCGACAACTTAACTGACGAACAGAAAAAAAACATTGAGAAAGGTATCCAGCAAAAATTCTGCGGAAGCGAGAGCGCTACTTTCGGTGTATATTTCGGCGACGACGGCCGTAAAATGGAAGTGGCTAAGATTGAAGTGGATGACGCTCCCGAGAAATATGAGGCAATCCGCAAGGCGGCAAGGGAAAACATATTTATATCAATGAGGGCTACGCCAGTCCTCTTTGGCTTGGTGACGGCTGCAAACGGCTTTGCTACGAGCGAATACAGCGATTCCTTCAAACTCTTCCAGCGTACTGTTATACAGCCTATGCAGGATATCATTGAAGAGAGCCTTTCAACGATAACCGGTATTGACGACGTAATAAAAATAACTCCATTCGCAATAACATTTGAACAGTAATGACTATAAAGGATATAATGCTGATTTCACCAGATTCAATCAAGGCCCAAGGTGACGTAAATTATAACGTTGATGACAGCAAGATTGGAGCGGCTATCCGCACCAGTCAGAATATCTATATGCGGGACGTCATAGGAGGCGCCCTGTTGGAGAAGGTTCAAACACTTGTCTATAACAAAATGACAGGCCTGACAGCCGATACCATAGACAGCGAAGAGAACGTTGCATACAAGACACTTTTGGACGAATACATTCAACCGCTGCTTACCTACAAGGTTGCGGCTGAACTCTGTTCCCGCCTTGCTTACAAGATTAGGAATTTCGGCGTCGTAAAGGACGGCAGTTTGAATATAAATCCCGCCGACTTGGGTGAAATACTCTACGTCAGGGACAATATGGAGGTATTTTTCAATGACGCCTGCAACAGGATAATGGAATTTATTTGCGGGCACAAGGAAGCGTACCCTGAGGCGGATGTAAAATGTGGATGCGGTGAGAGCCCCAAGTATGCGAGAGGCGGGCTGTTTTTGGGTTAAGGCAATGAAAAAAAAAAATGATATAGAAATGAGTAAATTTAAAGATTTACCGCTTTCAGCAAGGCACTATTTTATTGCCTTTTGGATTACCATAACAATTGCCCTTGGGCTTTTGGTAACAGGATTTTTTTTGCCCCCGAGGGCGGAGATCAGTGGCAGCGTTCTTGAGGCAGCCGGGCTCATATTCCTATGGCCGGCGCTTGCTTTTGCAAACAAAACCCTTGAAGAGGGACACACAGCAACAATCAGTCACAACAACACCACAATTGAAATAAAGAAAGACGAGGACGGGGAACCCGTCGCTGAAATAGAACAAGGAGAAATAGAGTAATGACGCTTCAAACACTTTGTACTGCTATTGCTGAAATGGCTAAGGCGCAGGAAATCATAAACAGTTCCTCTGCCGGTACTGACATATATTCTATTAACGGGCAAACGATCAAAGACTACCCTATGCTTTTTATCAGTCCTACTGGCTATCACCAAGTAAAGGATAATACAACAAAATTCCAATTGACACTCTATTACCTTGACAGGCTGCTCAATGATTCTTCCAATGAAATGGATATTCTTTCTGTATCCATTGAACAACTGAAAAATCTTGTCAGGGGTATTAAAGGCATTGAGGGCGTCGTCGCCGTTGATAACGAATATCAAATAGTCAATTGGACTGAGACTGAGAACTTCAATGACAGGCTTGCGGGTGCCTACGCCACTATCTTCGTTGAGGTTGTTAATGACTATATCTGCTTCATTGAGTAATGGAACTACTGGTTGACAGAAAATACAAGAAGGATACCTACACAATATCAAACCTCTACGTTGACGGGGAATGGTTCTGTAATGCCCTCGAGGACAAGGACAGGGGATTGACCAGCGATATGGGTGAATGGGAAATTAAGAAGGCAAAGGTATATGGAGAAACTGCCATACCCTCCGGCCGGTATCAGATAGATATGAATACCGTCAGCCCCAAATACAACGCCGTAAAATGGTACAAAGACAACTTCGGAGGTAGAATGCCCCGCCTGCTCGGAGTAAAGGGATTTTTGGGTATTCTTATCCACCCGGGGAACACAGCACTGGACAGTTTGGGATGTTTGATTGTCGGCATAAACAAACAGAAGGGCAAGGTACTTGAGAGTAGGGCTACGTTCCTCAAATTATGGAAGGTGTTGGAAAAGGCCAACAAGCGGGGTGAGGAAATTTGGATAACAATCAAATAATTTGATATCCTTTATGTTTCCATATCCTACAAGTCGCTGATTTACATATAAGGTTCGATTCCCCACGGGAGTACCAAACCTTGTTCTATGAGGTTCTATGGGCTATATATGTGCTAAAATAGCCCTTGCCCTGCTACCAAATTTGCTACCATAAAATAGTTTTCATATCTTCGCCGTATGAAAACATTTGCCATATCCTACGTTTGCTCCAAATCCAAGGCGAGAAAAAATGGAGAAGCCCCCGTTGAATGTTCAATATCTGTGAACGGTACAAGGGTAATGTATACCCTTCCCGTCAAGTGTAATCCTGCTGATTTCCCGAAACTCAAAAACAAACCCAGTGACGTCAAGACAATAATTGACAGCACCAACGCAAAAATAAACAAATACCGCACCCTCTGCGAGGTTCAGGGAACAGCATATACCGCGCAGTCAATAAAGGCACACCTTGAAGGGGAACAGGTTCATTATTGTACGCTGGATCAACTCTGCAACTCT
>Ga0310697_10001042_pt1 | contig 33861 bp, 30 predicted proteins | sample 172DNAGHGlowgp2_FD_203883 | JGI IMG/M metagenome (GOLD analysis project Ga0310697, IMG submission 203883) | Sheep rumen microbial communities from Palmerston North, Manawatu-Wanganui, New Zealand - 1728 DNA GHGlow gp2 (v2) (version 2) | ecosystem: Host-associated > Mammals > Digestive system >... | reverse complement strand
AGGGGGTAGAGAGGGGGTAGAGAGGGGGTAGAGAGGGGGTAGAGAGGGGGTAGAGTTGGGGTAGAGAGGGGGTAGAGAGGGGCATGGGGGCCGGGCGGTTGGGGAGGGGGTGTTTGGGGGGCTGGGGGAGGCCTCGGGAGGTGGGTGGGGAAAATTATGTGGTGCGGGGGGATTTTCCCTGCCTTTTTTGTTGTACTTTTGCAGCAGAAAAGAGAAAGACAAACAACAAACAAGAAAGGAGCAACATTATGAAGACTTCGAAAGCTATCACCCTCGTTCTGGCCGCCCTGGTGCTGGCCAGCACGCCGGCCCTGGCCCAGCGCAACCACGGCGGGTCGAGCCGCAGCAGCCACAGCAGTTCGGGCGTTTCGAGCCGTAGCTCGGGCGGCGGCTTTTCGAGCCGCAGTTCGTCGGGCAGTGTTTCGAGCCGCAGCAGCAGCCCGTCGCGCAGCTCGTCGGGCAGCTTCTCGAGCCGCAGCAGCAGTCCGTCGCGCAGCACGGCCACCTATGGCGAGCGTCCGTCGGCCCGCAGCCGTTCGGTACAGGCCGAGGCCCGCAGCCGTGGAGACGTGAGCAGCCGTAGCCGCAGCGATGTGAGCACCCGCAGCCGCGGTGACGTGAGCACCCGCAGCCGCGGTGACGTGAGCACCCGCAGCCGCGGAGAGGTGAACACGCGCAGCCGTGGTGACGTGAACACGCGCAGCCGTGGTGACGTGAGCACCCGCAGCCGTACCGACGTAAGCGGCCACGGTCCTGGCGACATGAACAGCCGTAGCCGTGTACCGGCCACGGAGCGCGGCTATGCCCGTCCGGGACGTCCCGGCGGCCACATGCCCCACTCGTCGCGCCACCTGCGTCCGGCGCCCTACTTCCACCACCCGTGGCACCACCGCGTAGTGCACTGCCACCCCATATACTGGGATCCGCTGCCCCTGCGGCCCTGGTACTGGCCCGGCTTCTGGGTGTACTGCAACAACTACTGGTATGACTACCATGTGACCGACGTGGTCGTGGTCAGGGAGTACGTGCAGAAGACCTACAGCGTCGACCTGATTACCTACGGCATCAGCGGCGACATCATGTACGCCATAGTGCGCGACGGCGGGGACACCTACCTGCAGGTCTACGACAAGGACGACCACCTGCTGGCCGAGCAGAAGATCAACAAGAGGTACTGCAACATGGTCATAGACCCGGAGAACGGCGGATGCTGGATATCGAAGAAGAACAACAAAGACGCCCTGCTCTTCATCTGGGCCGAGGGCCAGCTGCTGATATACGAAGAAGACTAAGACATACATAGCCATCGACCTCAAGTCGTTCTACGCCTCGGTGGAGTGTGTGGAGCGGGGACTGAACCCGCTGACGACGAACCTCGTGGTGGCCGACGCGACACGGACAAGCAAGACGATATGCCTGGCCGTGTCGCCGTCGTTGAAGGCCTATGGCATAGGGGGGCGTGCGCGCCTGTTCGAGGTAGAGGAGCGCGTGCGCCAGGTCAACGACGAGCGGCTGTGCTTCACGCCGGACGGCCTCTTCCGCGGCCGGTCGTGGCACGCCCCCGACCTGCAAGCCGACGACACGCTGGCGGTGGACTACATAGTGGCGCCGCCGCGGATGGCCTACTACATGAGGTATTCGACGCGCATCTACAAGGTCTACCTGCGCTACTTCGCACCAGAGGACATACACGTCTACTCGATTGACGAGGTTTTCATCGACGCGACGGACTACCTCGCCACCTACCGTCTGGCGCCGCGGGAGCTGGCGACCAAGCTGGTCCACGAGGTGCTGGCAGAGACGGGCATCACGGCCACGGCGGGCATAGGGACGAACCTTTACCTGTGCAAGGTGGCCATGGACATAGTGGCCAAGCACCTTCCCGCCGACGAGCATGGTGTTAGGGTGGCGGAGCTGGACGAAGACACGTACCGCCGCACCCTGTGGGGCCACCGGCCGCTGACGGACTTCTGGCACATAGGCCGCGGCACGGCCCGCAAGCTCGAGGCCCACGGCATGACGACCCTCGGCGAGGTGGCGCGGCGTTCACTCGCGGACGAGGACCTCTTCTACCGCCTTTTCGGGGTCCACGCCGAGTTCGTCATAGACCACGCCTGGGGCTACGAGCCCCTCACCATGGCCGACATCAAAGCCTACCGTCCGCAGAGCCGGTCCTTGAGCTCGGGGCAGGTTCTCACGAACCCCTACGAGGCCGGCAAGGCCCGCGTCGTGGTGCGCGAGATGGCCATGAACATGGCGCTGGAGCTTGTGGACAAAGAGCTTGTGACGCCGCAGGTGGTGCTCACGATTGGCTACGACCACGAGAACCTCACGCGGCCCGACATAGCGGCCCGCTACCACGGTCCCGTGACGCTGGACCACTATGGCCGCCCGACGCCGAAGCACGCCCACGGGACGGCGAACATGAAGCGACCCACCTCATCGTCGCGCCACATAGCCGACGCCATAGTGGAGCTCTACGACCAGATAGTGGACCCGGCGCTGCTGGTGCGGCGTCTCAACGTGGCCGCCACAGTGATGCCGGCCTCCGAGGTGCCGCCGGACCAGAACGAGGGGGTGCAGCTCGACCTCTTTGCCGACAACGACGACGTGGCCGAGCGGATAGCCGCCGAACGCAAAGCCCTCGAACGGGAGCACCGCATGCAGAAAGCCATGATAGCCATAAAGAAGAAATACGGGAAGAACGCCCTGCTGAACGGCACCAACTTCATGGAAGGCGCCACGGCGAGGGAGCGCAACAAACAGATAGGGGGCCACAAGGCATGAACGAATACGACGACATCATAGATCTGCCCTACGAGGGTGTGCGCCACCACCGCCGCATGGCGCGGGCGGAGCGTGCGGTCATCATGTCGGCCTTCGACGCCCTGACGGGCCTCGGCAACGAGCTGGCCAACGCCGCGCACGAAGTCGAAGAGCAAGCCCTCGACGACGGGCTGCGAGAGATGGAGTGGTAGACACAGACGCAGGGAAACGACAAAAAGCGAGGATGCTCCATATTGATATGAAGCATCCTCGCTTTATTATCTACCCGAAGGGCTTCAGCCGACGTTGCAGCCTGGGGTCACGACATCGGAGGGGGTAAGGAGGACGAGGCGTCCGTCCTTGTCCTCGGCACTGAGAATCATGCCCTGGCTCTCGACGCCTTTCAGCTTGCGGGGCGGGAAGTTAGCGATGAAGCAGACCTGACGCCCGACGAGCTTCTCGGGTTCGGGGTAGTATTTGGCAATGCCGCTCACGATGGTGCGGGGAGTGCCGGTGCCGTCGTCGAGGCTGAACTGCAGCAGCTTGTCGGCCTTGGGGACCTTGCAGCAGGCGAGAATGGTAGCCACGCGGATGTCCATGCGCCCGAAGTCGTCGATGGTGACGTTGGGTTTGGTCTCGGCGGGCTTCCATGCGGCGAGGGCGTTCTGCTCCTTGGTCTTCAGGAGACGGTCGACCTGGGCCTGAATGGCCTCGTCGGGGATTTGCTCGAAGAGGAGTTCGGGCTGGTCGATCAGGTGGCCTTCCACGAGGAGGTCGGTGCGACCGGCGTCCTTCCAACCGAGGGCCTGCAGGTTCATGATGCGGTGCATCTTGTCGGCCGTGAAGGGGAGGAAGGGGGCGCAGAGGATGGCCAGGTTGGCGCAGATTTGGAGCGAGATGTTCATCACCGTAGCGGTGCGCTCGGGGTCGGACTTGGCGAGCTTCCAAGGCTCGGTGTCGGTGAGGTACTTGTTGCCGAGTCGAGCCAGGTTCATCATTTCGGCGAGGGCTTCGCGGAAGCGGTAGGTCTCGATGGAGCGGCCGATGCGCTCGGGGAAGGTGGCCAGCTCCTTGACGACCTCTTCATCCTGGGCAGACAGACTGCCTATGGCGGGCACCTTGCCGCCGTAGAACTTGTGCGTCAGAACGAGAGTGCGGTTGACGAAGTTGCCGAGGATGGCGACGAGCTCGGAGTTGTTCTTCAGCTGGAAGTCCTTCCATGTAAAGTCGTTGTCCTTGGTCTCTGGGGCGTTGGAGCAGAGGGTGTAGCGGAGCACGTCCTGCTTGCCGGGGAAGTCGCGCAGGTATTCGTGGAGCCATACGGCCCAGTTGCGCGAGGTGCTTATCTTGTCGCCTTCGAGGTTAAGGAACTCGTTGGCCGGGACATTGGCGGGCAGGATGTAGGAGCCCTCGGCGTGGAGCATGGAGGGGAAGATGATGCAGTGGAAGACGATATTGTCCTTGCCGATGAAGTGGACGAGCTTGGTGTCGTCCGACTTCCACCACTTCTCCCAATCGTCGCCTTTGAGTTCTTTGGTGAAGGAGATGTAACCGATGGGTGCGTCGAACCAGACGTAGAGCACTTTGCCGTCGGCCCCTTCGACTGGGACTTTTACGCCCCACTCGAGGTCGCGCGTGACGGCGCGAGGCTGGAGGCCGGCGTCGATCCACGACTTGCACTGGCCGTAGACGTTGGTCTTCCAGTCGTTTTTATGCCCTTCGAGGATCCACTGGCGCAGCCAGGGCTCGTCCTTGTCGAGCGGCAGGAACCAGTGTTTGGTCTCGCGCAGGACAGGTTTGGAGCCGCTGAGTGCGGACTTGGGGTTGATGAGGTCGGTGGCGTTGAGGCTGGTGCCACAGGCTTCGCACTGGTCGCCGTAGGCGCGCTCATTGCCGCAGTGGGGGCAGGTGCCGGTGATGTAGCGGTCGGCGAGGAACTGCTGAGCCTCCTCGTCGTAGTATTGCATAGAAACTTTCTCGACGAACTTGCCCTCGTCGTAGAGCTTGCGGAAGTAGGCCGAGGAGGTCTCGTGGTGGACGCGGCCGCTGGTGCGGCTATAGATGTCGAACGAGATGCCGAACTCGGCGAAGCTGTCCTTGATGATTTTGTGGTAGCGGTCGACGATGTCCTGGGGCGTGACGCCTTCCTTGCGGGCCTTGATGGTGATGGGGACGCCGTGTTCGTCGCTGCCGCCGATGAAGACGACATCCTCGCCCTGCGCACGCAGGTAGCGGACATAGACGTCGGCAGGGACATAGACACCGGCGAGGTGGCCGATATGGACAGGTCCGTTGGCGTAGGGAAGGGCCGAGGTGACGGTGTAGCGCTTGTATTTCTTATCTGAGTCTGTATATATCATAACTAATTTTTGTATTCGTATTCTTTGGTGAACTCTTCATCGTCGGTGATGACGGCGGGCAGGCCGTCGGAGGTGTACTCGATGGAGTAGGAGCGCGAGGTGGAGGGGACAGGCCACTGGCGCGAGGCGGGGCCCGTGGGGAGGGAAATCGAGATGCTGGCAGTGCCATGGGTGTGCTCGGCGACGACGTTGTTGGCCGACAGCATGGCGACGGACATCTCGCTTAGCAGACCGCGGAGAGGGTTGACGTGGCTGTCGTAGGAGTACTCGATGGTGTCGGCGAGGGAGACGCTGACGGGAAGCTCGGTGGAGCCGAACATGAGCATGGCCAAGTCGAGGGCCTGCTGCGAGCCGAAGAGGCTGGTGAGGTCGAAGAGCTGGGCGGCCTCGACCATCTGGACCAGTTCGGAGAGGGTGACCGAGAAGGCGAAGTCGAAGGTGAGCACCGCCGAGGAGACGTTGGCGCCCTGCCAGGCGAAGTCGACGATTGCGGAGGCGCCGCTGAAGGCCAACTTGGAGGGGTGGCTGCCACGGCGGACGGACGAGGGCAGGGGGAAATCGCCCGCGAGGTCGCCGAGGGCGTCGAGCAGCTCGCCGACATAGGACGAGTCGACGGAAAGCGAGAGGCGGTTCACCTTGTGGTCGGCGTTGTGTTCCACCATGCCGGTCACGAGGGTTAGAGCGTCGCGCTGGAGGCTGAAGGCGTCGATGTAATCGCCGCCGTAGTCGAAGCCGACAGTGCCGGCGAGGTAGCCCTCGGTGAAGTCGATTGAAGAGACACGCTGCCCGCTGTAGTGGAAGCGCACCTTCTCCTCGGGCAAGGCGCCGCAGTCGCCATCGTCGGCGATGGCGTCGAGTTGGGAAACGCCCCACATCCACACGCGGCTTTGGCCGGCACGGTAGTCGGTGTTGTGCTCGATACGATGAGCGGGGGAATAGATGCCCTCGCCGGTGAGCGCGACGGGCTGGTTGCCGCCCGCGGGGGTGGCGTTGCCGCCGGACGAGGTGTCCTCGTCCTTGCCACAGGCAGCAGCCAAAAACATGGCCGCCAAGCCTACGATGCAGATGGTTCTCTTCATGGCTTAATATTTATTGGGGTGGGTGTTACTTATTTTGCCTCTTCGGCAGGGGTCTCCTCGTCGAGGACGACCTTCCCGGCACCGACAAGGATGTTGTACCAGGAGAAGAGCTTCTTGACGTCGGAGGCATGCACGCGGTCGCGGTCGTAGTCAGGCAGGGCCTTCTCGAGCAGGGCGAACATGTCCTTGCTGTCGGCTTTGCGGGGATCGAAGGCGGTAGTCTGTCCGTCGAGGACCTTGAAGAGAGACTGCATGACCTCGTCGAGCGGGCGCTCGTCGGAGTCGGTGAAGATGCGAATCTCGCCGAGCGAGCTGATGCGGTCGTTCTTGAACACAGGGTATTTCTGACCCGTCACTAAGTTCTTCACCACGGCACCGCCTTTGGTCTGCGACACCAGTTCACTCAAATCCGGCTTGCCGGCAATCACGAGGATGTTTGTTAAATCCATTATAGTATCTTTTATTTAGTTTGTATGTCCCCAAAAACGCGCTTTTGCGATTAATATTTTTCGGGGAGGTTGTTAAAGCTTCTTAATATGGTATTGGCGGAGGCCCTCGATGGGGTCGGCCAACACCCCTTTGATTTCAAGGCCGTGGTTCCTGGCGACAGGCTCAATGAGTGTTTTGATGCGCGCAGCAAACCCTCCGACAAGATAAAGCGCCATGCAATGAGAAATCTTTAACAGATGGTCCAACTGATAGTTATACCACTCTTCGAGACTGAAAAGTATTTCCGACGAGCAGTAGTCATCGCCAATATGTTCTACAGCGAACTTCGCCAGCGACGCCAGGAATCGGTTGGCATTGGGCTGATGGTAGACCGCGTCAATGAATTCCTCCCTCGTCATAGGATAAGCATCATGGAATCCGGAAGATATATTCCCTGGCATACACCCCGACAGGTAGTCCTGCAGCAGGCGACGACCTACATGGTTGGCCGACCCCTCATCGCCCAGAATGTATCCCGTGCTGGGCGCCTGACAGGCAATCTGTCGGCCGTCATAGTAGCAGGCGTTGCTGCCCGTGCCGAGGATGCCCACCAGGGCAGGCTGGTCGCCAGCGGTGGCGCGGCAGGCGGCGAACATGTCGGTCTCGATATGTACATCGCTAGTTCCAAAGGCTTTAGTGAGCCAGGAGGCCACCTTCTTGCGCTGGGCAGGGAGACTGCAGCCGGCGCCGTAGAAGTGAATTGAAACTTGAGTATTGAGAATTGGAAGTTGCTGGCGCACGGCAGCACAGGCGGCGAGGAAGTGCTCCCCGGAGGTGAAATGGGGGTTGAGGCCTTCGGTAACGACCTTGTTACCAGACTCTACGTCCATCCACGTAGTCTTGGTGCTACCGCTGTCGGCTATCAATATCATACGATGCCGATAATGTCGTTGATGTCGTTGATTCCATGGTTCTTGCACCAGGTCTCGAGGCCGTCGATAATCTTGACGGTGACGGCGGGGTCGATGAAGTTGGCGGTGCCCACTTCGATGGCCGTGGCGCCGGCCATGAGGAACTCGATGGCGTCCTCGGCGGTGCAGATACCGCCCAAGCCCACGACGGGAATCTTCACAGCATGAGCCACTTGCCACACCATACGCACGGCCACGGGCTTCACGGCGGGGCCGCTTAGGCCGCCGGTGACGTTGGCCATGCAGGGACGGCGGCGCTCGATGTCGATGGCCATGCCCAGCAGGGTGTTGATGAGTGAGACGCTGTCGGCACCGGCACCCTCGACGGCGCGGGCAATCTCGGCGATGTTGGTGACATTGGGCGAAAGCTTTACTATCAGCGTCTTATGGTAGACCTTGCGCACCGCCTCCACCACTTCGGCCGCCATAGCCGGCTGGGTGCCGAAGCCCATGCCGCCGTGCTTGACGTTGGGGCAGGAGATGTTCAGCTCGATGGCGGGAATCTTCTCCAGCGCGTCGATCTGCTCGGCCACGGAGCAGTATTCCTCGATGGAGGAGCCGCTGACGTTGACGATGATATTGGTGTCTAAGTGCTTGATTCTATGATATACTTCGGAGCAGAACTTCTCCACGCCGCCGTTCTGCAGACCCACGCTGTTGAGCATGCCCGAGGGGGTCTCGACCATGCGGGGGTAGGGGTTGCCCTCGCGGTGGGTGCCGGTGGTGCCCTTGACGACAAAGCCGCCGAGGCGGTTGAGGTCGATGAAGTCGGCGAACTCCTCGCCGTAGCCGAAGGTGCCGCTGGCGGTCATCACCGGGTTCTTCAATTCCAGATTGTGTATCTTGACTGCTAACATATTCTTTTCTTTTTTAACGGCGAATGTCTCGAATTATACGAAGCTACGCAACTCAATTTCCAGCCAATTACTCGAATGCTGCCGCAATACAACCGGCTGTGCAAGCATTAGTCATTGTTCTGCGTAGCTTCGTATCATTAGTGCAATTCGCCGTCTGTCATACATTCATCCATTTGTTCATCTTGGCGATATCGAACACGGGGCCGTCTTTGCAGACGCAGCGGTGCCCCTGGTCGGTGTCGGTGACGCAGCATAGGCAGGCGCCGACGCCACAGGCCATCATGTTCTCCAAGCTCACCTCGCAGCGCAGACCGCGCTCGGCGGCACTGCGTGCCACGGCTTTCATCATGGGCGTGGGACCGCAGGTGTAGACCATGTCGTAGCGCTCGGCGAAGGCGGGATGACTGACAACGAGACCTTTATGGCCGCGCGAACCGTTGTCGGTAGTCACGCAGACGCGGCCGTAGGGCTCGAAGGCGTCGCTCACGGGTATGAGGTTCGCGGAGCGGCCGCCCAGCAGCACCGTGCACTCCACACCCCTTGCTTTCAGGACCTTGGCCAGATAAAACAGCGGGGCGATGCCGGCTCCGCCGCCCACCAGCAGAGCGTGGCTGCCGGACGGCAGGTCGGTGCTGAACCCGTGGCCCAAGGGGTAGACGACATTGAGCCTCTCCCCCACCCCGAGCTGCGCCAGCCGCCGGGTGCCGGAGCCCACAATTTGTATCATAAGAGTCATGGTACCAGCCACTTCATCCACGTCGTGGACCGAGATGGGGCGCCGGAGCATCACCTTGGGCTCGCCTTCCACCTGTACCTCGACAAACTGGCCGGGGAGGGTGGTCTGCATCTTTCCCCCGTGGCCGAGCACCAGAGAGAAATAGCTGTCGCCCAACGAGTGACGTTCCAAAATGGTGAAATCGTGTATCTCTTTCATCAGGATTATTGTTTTCTTTTCACTATAACGCACAACGGGTATTATTATTGTGCCCGGACGGAAGGACGAGGGTCTGCAGATTGGCAGCTTGGGGGTAGGGAGGGGGTAGAGAGGCCCCAGAGAGGGGGTAGAGAGGGTGCGGGGAAACCCTTGCTGGCACTGCAAGGTTCGGCCGTTAGGGCCAACGGCACGGGTGGGGCCGGTGGGGGCGCAAGTCGCTTATAACATGGCGGTTAGTCGGCTTCCGAGGGGGCTGGGGAGGAGGTGCGGTCGGCGTCTTGCTTACGGCGTCGGCGGAAGAGGCGGCGCCACGAGGCGGCGTCGAAGAACGACGAGTCGGTGGTGGCTTCGAGGGTGAGGAAGATGCCTATAGGAAGCATGACGAGCGTGGAGACCCACATCCCCTCGGGGCCGAGGGCCGACTCGCGGACTGCCTTCTCGGCAATCATGCCGACCACATAGTAGAGCACGAAGAAACCTACCGAAGCCACGAGCGGCACACCGAGGCCGCCCTTGCGGACGATGCTTCCAAACGGGGCGCCAATGAGGAAAAGGAGCAGACAGGCGATGGAGAGGGTGAACTTGCGCTGCTTCTCGATATGGTGGCGGTTGATGTACACACGGTCGTTGTCGATGACGCCTTCGTAGCTGCGGCTGTCCTTGGCTGCCGTAGAGGCCAGATGGCGGGCGCGGTCGAAGGCACGCTGGAGCGTCGACGCGTCGGTAGCGGCGAGCCGTTCGTCGAGGGTTGGCAGCCCGGAGGCGGCGACGGCGGCGGGGTTGGCGCAGAAATGGCGCCAGAGGTACATAGTGCCCTGCAGGTCGACGCCGTACGATGCACACCGTGCGTCGAGCGAAGAGTCGAGGTCATGGATACGGCTATTGAGCTGCGCGACGTCCATCATCTGGTAGCCGCCCTTGAAGAGGTCTTCGGTGCTCTTGTTGTAGGCGAAGGAGGAGATGTCGAGGGTGATGGTCTGGCGCTTGAAGCTGATTGTGGTGAGGGGGCGGCGCCGGTAGTGCTCGCCGGTGGTCGACTCGGTGTAGGAATAGCCGTCCTCGAGGGTGAAAACGAGGTAGCGGCCGTTGAGGATGGTCTCCATGGTGCCGTGGCGGGCGACGGTGACGTCGACCTCGGTCATGCCCTGGGTGTGGTTGTAGATTATGACGTCGTTGAGGGTGTGACCGTCTTGGCCTTTGCTGCCGATGCGGATAACGTAGCCTTCTATCTCTTGGTAGTACTCGCCGGGGCGGATGTTGACGGCCGGCTTCTTGCGCGTGATGTCGTAGAGGGTGGTCCGGTAGCGGACCATGGCTTCGGGCATGATGTTGTTGGCGAAGTAGAATGCCACGCCGGTGAGCAGCAGCACGACGACAGCCATGGGGAGCATGACGCGGCTGACGCTGATGCCACCGGCCTTCATGGCCACGAGTTCGTACTTCTCGCCGAAGTTACCCATGGTCATAATTGAGGCAAAGAGGACCGCTATCGGGAGCGCCATGGGCACAAAGGTGGCCGACGCGTACATGAGCAGCTCGGCTATGACGCCGAACTCCAGACCTTTGCCCACCATATCGTCGATATATTTCCATACGAACTGCATGAGCAGCACGAAGACCGCCACCGCAAAGGTCAGCACCAAGGGTCCGAGGAACGAACGCAAGATAAGGCGATCTATCTTCTTCAACGTATCCGGGTATTAGAGAGTTATTGCAATACGCCTACATCAATCCAAGCCAGCGCAGGATGTCGTTGCCGTTGGCCACAATCATCAGGGCCAGCAGGAGCCACATTCCGACGTTCTGTGCCACGGTGAGGAACTTGTCCGACGGCTTGCGGCGACTTATAATCTCCCACAGGGTGAAGATGATGTGGCCGCCGTCGAGGCCGGGGATGGGGATGACGTTCATGAAGGCGAGGACCAATGCGAGAAGGGCCGTAAGTTCCCAGAATGCCTGCCAACTCCAGTGGTCGGGGAAGAGGGAGGCCATGGCGCCAAAGCCGCCGAGGTTCTGGGCTCCGCCGGGGGCAAAGAGGAGCTTGAGTGAGGAGACGTAGTTGACCAACGTGCTCCATCCGTGAGCTATACCGGCCGGTATGGCCTGGAGGATATTATACTCGACATGACGGTAGCCGGGGAAGAGGCGGGAGATGTCGTTCTCACACTGCACCCCAATCTTGCCATTGGAATTAACATGGACCGGCAACGAGTCGTACACGCCGCCACGGTAGAAACCGATGGTGACGTCCGTGTCCTTCGACTGGCCGAGGACCTTAATTATATCGCCAAACGAGGCGAGACGCTCGCCATCGACACTAACCACACTGTCGCCCGTCATGAGTCCGGCTTTCTCGGCCGTAGAGCCAGAAGCGAACCCTTTGACGACAAACGGGATGCGGAGCGACATCAGCTGTTTGACCCGTTCGGTATTGACCCGCTCGACGAGGCGGTCGCCGAGGGGTATGTCGACCAGCGAGTCGCCGCGCAAGACGGTGGCCATACGAGGGGATTCGAGGAGGAGGGCCTTGTTGACATCGACGACCTCGTAATAGTCCTTGCCGTCGAGGGCATAAATGATGTCCCCGTTCTGAAAGCCCTGGTCTAGCATCACCTGATGGTAGTCGTAGCCTAGCGAGGCACTGCGCAACGGTAGTTCGTCCTTGCCCCAGTGAGCAAACATGACACCGTAGATGAGCAGAGCAGAAAGGAAGTTGACCAGCACACCGCCACTGATGATGCAGAGGCGCTGCCATGCAGGCTTGGTGCGGTACTCCCACGGCTGCGGCTCGCTCTCGAGGTCATCGGCACTCTTGGTCTCGTCGATCATACCAGCGATGTCGCAGTAGCCGCCAAGCGGAATCCATCCGAGGCCCCACAGAGTATTGTTCTGGTCCTCGGGGGCGAGGTTTTTCTCGTCCCACGACTCGGGAGTGTTGGCATTGAAGAAAAGAAAATGCCAACGGCCGCCGAACTTCTTGGCCTTGAGGATAGAGAACTTCCAGTTGAAGAAAATATAGTAGCGGCGTACTCGCACGTGGAACAGTTTAGCGAAGGCCAAATGTCCAAACTCGTGGGTGGCGACGAGCAGCGAGAGGCTGAGTAATAAGGCTAACCAATTCATCTAGTCGATTATGTTGATATGGGATTTATAATATCTTTGTCAATGGTTTCGTATTTCTGCATCGGTGGCGAGGAGGTCGGCGAGGGAGGGGTCGGCCACAAACGGGGCTGTCTGCATGGCGTGCTCTACGACGTCGGCAATGTCGAGGAAGCCAATTTCGCCGCCGAGGAAACGCTGGACAGCCACCTCGTTGGCAGCATTCATCACACAGGGCATGTTGCCTCCCTGAGCAATAGCGCGGTAGGCCAGGTCGAGGCAACGGAATGCCGATCGGTCAGGCTTCTCGAAGGTGAGCGACGGGTAGTCTGCGAAGTCGAGACGCGGGAGATGACTCTCGACCCGTTCAGGGAAGGTGAGGGCATACTGGATGGGGGTCTCCATGGTGGGGACACCGAGTTGAGCCTTGATGCTTCCGTCGGAAAACTGGACCATCGAATGGACCACCGACTGCGGATGCACCACCACCTCTATATCGTTGGCATCGACACCGAAGAGCCATCGCGCCTCGATAACCTCAAGGCCTTTGTTCATAAGCGTCGCGGAATCGACCGTCACCTTACGGCCCATACTCCAGTTGGGATGGTGGAGGGCTTGTTCGACCGTGACCGACGCCAGCCGCTCACGGCTGTAGCCACGGAAGGGGCCACCGCTGGCGGTGAGCAGGATTTTGTCGACAGGACTGCACTCACCGACAAGACACTGGAAGATGGCCGAGTGTTCGCTGTCGACCGGCAGTATGGGCACCTTGTGGCGCATGGCTGCAGCAGTCACAATGCTGCCCGCCACAACCATTGTCTCCTTGTTGGCCAATGCGACAGGCTTGCCGCACTCCAACGCCTTGAGGGTGGGTCGCAACCCAGCGAAACCCACTATTGCCGCCACGACGATGTCTATACTCTCCATCGTCATGAGATCCTCGATGGCCGCTTCGCCGGCAAACACCTTGATATCGGTGGCGGCAAGGGCCTTGCGGACCTGCTCATACTTGGACTCGTCGGCAATGACGACGGCGTTGGGGTTGAATTCCAGAGCTTGTGCGACGAGGAGTTCGGCGTTGGACCCGGCACACAGCACCTCGACGGCGAACAAGTCACCGTGACGGCGTACCACATTGAGTGTCTGGGTGCCTATCGAGCCTGTAGAACCTAATATTGCTATCTTTTTCAAGTCGGATCAGAATGATATATAGTCTATTGGATTAACCGGGGAGCCGTTAACCCACACTTCGAGATGCAGATGCGGACCGAGTTCGCGGTTGTTGCCGGCACCGGCATAGGCGATGGGCTCACCGACCCTCACCACATCGCCCTGATGCTTCAGGAGGGCGCTGTTGTTACGGTAGACGGTGATAACCCCAGCCGGGTGCTGCAGCGCTATGACGTATCCCTCATCGGCGGCGAAGCCGGCGAAGACGACAGTTCCGCTATATGCGGCGCTGACCGGGCTGCTGGCGGCGGCAGCGATGTCGACGCCATAGTGCCGGCGTATGGCATCGTAAGGGGCGATGATATTGCCTTTCACCGGCGGATAGAAGAGGCTTGTCACACCAGGACTATCGCCCGCCGAAGTGGCGGAAGACGCGGCACCGCTCGCCTTCACCTCGTAGCGGTTGTCTTCTTTCTCCACCTCGGCACGCAACAGGCTGTCCTCGCGGCTTCGCCTGTAGACGGCAGACAGGTGCTCCAGAGTAGAGAGGCTGTCGCTTTTCACACTGTCAGCCTGTGCACCCATGTCATCGCCCCGCATGACGGCCTGGACCGTGGCGATGAGCCACTCCTGGTCGGCAAGCGCTGTCTCAAGGGAGTCAATCTTCTTGGCATTGACATAGGTCTGCTCTATCATCTCGGTGTCGGTATAGCCCGGGATATATTCGCGCAACGGGGTGAATGCGATGAGGACCGTAGTCAGGACAATGAGGACTATCACCGTGACACCGATGGTGACAAACAGATTGATACCCGACAGCTGGAAGGAGAACTTCTCCTTATAGGTGTCGGTGTCCATCACCACAAAGCGATGCTTGTGCCTTATCACATCGCCGAAGGGTGCGCGCCTTATCCTGTACCACAGGTCTTTCAGTCCCATTACGGTATCTCCCATTAATGAAGAATGATGAATGACGAACCAGCTTTACAAGCCAGCGCCCGTCATCCATCATTCATCGCCAGACGCTTGGTCTCTGTTTAGAAGAACTTGTTACGCTGGTCGGTTATCTTGGCGTTGTCGCGCAACACCTGCGTAGCCATGCGGCTTTTGTTGCGGTAGGCCTGTTCGAGCTGGGCACGCACTGCCTCGGCGTTGACCTCACGCTCGTTCTTGCCATCGACCTGTACCATGTACACGCCACTGGCGCCCTTGACCGGGCCGACAAGGCCGGACTGCGTGGCGGCCACAGCCGAGAGCACCTTGGGCTCCATGCCATAGCGGCCGAGATAGTAGTCGGCGAACGACACGCTGTCCAAGGTGTCGACAGCCACATTGAGTTTCGTGGAAATGGCGTTGATATCCTTGCTGGCTTTCACAGCCTCGCCGGCGCGGGCCATCAGGAGCTCGCCTTTCTTGTCGAGACGCGTGGGCTGCTCAATCATGGGACGCACCTGGTCGAGGGTGGCGTAGCCTTTGCGGAAGACGTCTTTCAGGGCCACGACGACGAAGACACCGTCGCACTCGTAGACCTGGTCAGCCACGGTTCCCACCTTTGTGTCCTCGTTATAGGCCCACTGGACAATGCTACGGGCATTGTTGACGCCGGATATAGAGTTGGACATCATGGTGGTACGGGCGCTGCGGACCTGCAGGTTGTCCTGCTGAGCGGCAGCCTCAAAGGCGTCAATGGTGCGGTTCTGACCGGCAAAGCGGTTGGCCTCGTTATAAACGGCGCGGTTGGTGGCGGACGAAGGAACGACCTCGCGGGTCACCATGGCCACACGGAACTTCTTGGCGGCAGGGGTCTTGTCCGTGACTTTCACGACATAGTATCCAACACCCTGCGGATGTTCGTACACGAAGCAACTACCGACGGGGTTCTGGACCAGAAGTTCGTTCAGGAAACCGTAGGCACCGTCGAGCTGCCACTGCAGGTCGCCGTTGTTGTTGGCCTTCTGCGGGTCGTCGCTGAACTGCTGGACGGCATCCTCGAAGCTCATCTTGTTTGTCTTCACGACGTTCAGCACGCTGTCGGCAAGGCTCTTGGCCTGCTCGTTGCTACGGGTGATGCCGCCGCCGGCGTTCTGGTTGAGGATGATAATCCACGAAGCGCGCAGCGAGTCGGGGCGCATGGCGCTCTTCAGGACTTTGGCCATGGCCCACTCGCCGTTGGCGAGGACCGGGGCGAACATGTCACCCTCTTTGGCGTTGGCCACCAGTTCGTCGAACGGAGCACGGAGGCTGCTGGCCCGCACGTACGAAGAGTCGTAGCTGCGGTCGCTCTCGGCGTTGACGAAGAAAGGAATCTCTTCCTCGGGCACCGTCTGGAACTCGTCCCACACCTTGTTCACCTGGGTCTGGATGTCGGCCAGGTCCTGCGGGGTCGGGTTGACGGGGAAGGTGATGAACTCGAGGTCGCGCAGCTCCTCGCGGACGCGGAAGTCGGCGCGGTGTTTGTCATAGTAGGCCTTGTAGTCGGCATCGGCGAGGCTGACCTCGTCGTCGTTCACCGACGAGAAGGGCAGTGCGACGAGTCTGATGTTGGAGCTCTTGCTGCCATACTCGGCGACCTTCTCGGCGAGGGCCTTCGGCATATAGAAACCGGCGTTGATGAGCGTGGAGTACTTCTGCTGTTCGCGGTCGGTGCGGACATACTTCTCGAGCTCCACCCACTGCAGACGGCGTGCCGTGTCGATCTGGTCGAAATTCTCGATCCAGTAGTTCACCTGACGCAGGTCGAACTGGCCCGTCTGGGGGTCAGTGAAGGACTGGCGAACATAGGGATGGATGAACGTGCCGGTGTACATATCGCTCAGCTCGGCGGGTGTCACCGTGAGGCCCATCTTGGAGGTCTGTTCCTCCATGAGGCTCTCGTCGACAAACTGCTGCCACACCTGGTCGCGGAGCTGCTGCTCGACGTCGGAGGGCACCTGGGCAGTCTGCTGCTGGAGCTTGTAGTTGTTCTCCATTTCCGCCACGAGCTCGTTGAAACGCTGCGAGGTCATCGTCTCGCCGTTGACCTTACCCACATCGGGTATTCCGCCATTGTTCTTGGTCAAGTCGCCCAGGATGAACGCCAAGATAGCAATACCTACTATGGCAACTGCCCATCCCGAATGTTTTCTGATACTTCCAATGATTCCCATTTTCTGTTATTATTTTTATAGTTGTTTATTTCTTCTTATTCAATGATACACAGCCAACAACGTGCAGTAAGCACACGTTGTCAAACATGCAAAGGTACAAATATTTTCGCAACCTGCGATATTTTTTTGCCTCATCAGCGAAAAAAAGGGTGGATGGGCTACATCTCGAAGCCGAACGGGAGGATGTCGGCCACGCGTTGGAACTCGCGCACGCCACCGTCGGCGGTGTAGCACAGCACCCTCATCGGGTGACCCTGCTGCGACTCATACTCCATCATCACCTGTCGGCATGCGCCGCAGGGGGCCGCCTCGCAGAGGTGCCCTTCGTGATTGCAGCCGACAATGGCGAGGGCTTCGTAGTCGCGCTGGTCCGGATAGTGGGCCGACGCCGCGAAGAGGGCGGTCCGCTCGGCGCAGAGGCCCGACGGGTAGGCGGCGTTCTCCTGGTTGCTGCCTGTGACCACACGGCCGTCGGCGAGGCGCAGAGCCGCGCCGACATGGAATTTAGAATAGGGTGCATACGCCGTTGCGGCTGCGGACACGGCGAGCCTCACAAGCTCGCGGTCGGCCGGCGCCAGCGCGTCCACAGTTGCGTATTCCCGATAGTTTATTGTGTATGTCCTGTCCATAGTCATGTCAAAAAGGGCGCCGCCCGTGCGGGCGGCGCAGCATTCACCAAATCAGAATGTAATGCCCGTCGTGGAAGGTTGTCTCGTACCTATAGAGCGGGCAGGCGGTTGCGGCGCCTGTGCAGGGGTTGCCGTTTATCAGCTCGAACTGCGAGCCGCAGCGTGGGCAGCGGACCGACATGGCGAAGTCGCGCTCGTCGGGTACCATCTGCATATCGTGGTCGAGTGGGCAAGTCAGTTCGAAGGCCACGTAGTTCCCCAACGATTCGCACCGCACCACGATGCCCCGGTGGCCGCGGTTGACGGTGGCAGTGCCTCCGGGGTTGGCGAGGGCCGAGAAGCCGGTCTGGTAGATGTCGATGTCGGCCCCGTCGCCGAAAGGGGTGTTGCAGGTGTCGCCGGAGCATGCCGTAGCCACGAGCGCGAGCACTATAAGCCACAGCCTTCTCATTGCGCTGCCGGATAGTCGCCGTAGACGGTCTTCATAGCCACTGTGGCCACGATGCGCATGGTCTCGGCATTGACGGCCTCGAGGTCGTCGGTGGTGGTGTGCCAGTGGGAGAAGAAGCTGGTCGTCGGGCTGTTCTGCACTATGTCGACCATGGGTATTCCGGCGATCTGGTTGACATACATGTGGTCGTCCAGTATCGGGTCGGTCTCCTGGTTGACGAAGATGTTGCCGAAGCCGAGGGCGGAGGCGGCGGACCACAGCTTGTCCGTGAGGCCCGGGGCGTAGTAGCGGCTCACCTGCTCCTTGGTGAAACGTGGTTGGTCGGTGCCCACCATGTCGAACAGGATGCCGTATACGGCGGTGTAGTAAGGGATGTGGCGGTTCTGGGCCCAGTGCTGCGAGCCTTTGCACCAGGTGTTGTCCTCGTAGCGTTCGCTCCACTCGGGCAAGCCCTGGTCCTCGACGTCGAAGAAGACGAAATCCACCCCGACGGAGGGCGGCAATGCCGACATGACGCGAGCCATCTCCATGAGGACCGCAGCGCCGGAGGCGCCGTCGTTGGCGCCTGGCACCGGGGTGCGGTGGTTGGCGTCGTCGGGGTCGTGGTCGGCCCACATGCGGCTGTCCCAATGGGCGGCCAGCAAGACCCGGCGGGAGACACCGGGGTTGAGCGAGGCCACGATGTTGCGTCCCGGCACGCGGGAGCCGTCCCAGAGGGTGGTGTGGAAGTCCTGGAGCACGACGGTGTCGCACCAGCGGCCCATCCGCGCCGCTATGTACTCCGCGCAGCGCCGCCAGGCTTCGCTGCCGGGGATGCGGAATCCGAAGGCCATCTGCTCCTGGACGAAGCGGAAGGCCGAGTCGGCATTGGGCTGCGGGGCCTGGACCTGGGTGTAGTCGATGCCTTTGGCTGGGAGGGGTGCCGAGGGCTTCTTGTGGGAACAGCCGGCCACGAGGGCCATGGCCAGGAGGACGTAAAGCGAAAAGCGGAAAGACTGGTGTCCACTCCTTCCGCTTTCCGCTTTCTTGGATGCTTTTCTGTCTATCATCGGCTCGTACTTACTTGATGCGTTCGGCATACTCGCCGGTGCGGGTGTCGACCTTGATGCGCTCGCCTTCTTTGATGAAGAGTGGCACACGCACCTGGACGCCGGGCTCTACGGTGGCGTCTTTCATGGCGTTGGTGGCGGTGTTGCCTGCGAAACCGGGCTCGGTGTAGGTGACGACGGTCTCGATGAACGGGGGGAGCTCGCAGATGAGCGGGGTCTCGGTGTCGGCCTCGACGGTGATTTCCACATACTGGCCGTCCTTCAAGAACTGGGGCGCGTTGATGATAGCCTCGGGGATGTATATCTGCTCATAGGTCTCGGTGTGCATAAAGACATGCATGTCGCCCTCCTTGTAGAGGTAGGTGTAGGGGCGGCGCTCCACCCGGACGATGTCGATTTTGGCACCGCTGGGGAAGGTGTTCTCGAGCATGCGTCCGGTCTTGACGTTGCGCATCTTAGTGCGCACGAAGGCGGCTCCCTTGCCGGGTTTCACATGGAGGAACTCCACGATGGTGTAGATGTCGTTGTTGAAATTGATGCACAGTCCGTTCTTGATATCGGTCGTTGTTGCCATAAATGATGATTGTTGTTTATTTGTTATTATTGCTGTTTTTCTTTTTTTCTTCGGCCAGGAGGAGCGTGAGTCGCCGCAGGTCGTCGCGGAGCTGGTCGTTTTCCTCGTCGCAGGAGCGGTAGCGGTGGCGGTCCATCATCCAGCGGCAGAATATGGCCAGCGCGAGCACAAGCATTGTCAGCGACAGTCCGTGTGCTTTCATAATAAAATAGATAGCCGTAGCGCCGAGTATCAGCACGTAGGATGCTATCTCATAGACTTTTATTGCAGTCTTGTGGCTCATTGTGAATAAACTTTGCGACTGCAAAGATACATATTTTTTGCAAATGGGGAGCAAAAAAAAATCTACTCCTCGACGCCGAAGACGGCGGTGAGAGTGGTGTCCTGGGTCATTTCGATTTGGCGCGGGTTGTCGGTGACGCCGTCGCTCCAGTGGAGGAAGGAGTAGCCGAGTGCAGGGAGGGCGGTGGCTTCGGCGGAGGTGAGAGCGGGGTAGCGACCGGAGCCGAGGACCTGGCCAATGACGCTGTCGTTGGACTCCAGGGTGAGGGTGTAGAAGTCGACAATGGGGAAGAAGGGGCCGATGAAGTACATGGTTTCCGAACAGTAGATGAGGGCTTCTTCTTCGGTGAGTGGCGGACGCCCGTAGAAGACACGGTTGGCAACGCCGCATGACATACAGAAGTCGTGGTCTTCGTCCGCTGTGTTTTCGAAGATGGCGGCATAGGCAGTGGGGAGGTGATAGTCGACAGAGCTGTCGGGGAAGGTGACGAAGGGGTTGTTGACCGTGCCGACGATGTAGAAGAAGGAGTCGACGACGACGGGCTGCTGGAAGTAGACTTCGTAGAGGTAGCAGTAGAGGTAGTCGGCGGAGTCGGAGCTTCGGTAGGTGCGCGGGAAGCGCCATACGCGGGGGGAGAGGGTGTCCCAGCGTGCCGAGTCGAGCGGGACTATGAGCTGGGGCACATACTGCGGGACGGAGTTGGGCGGGAAGCCGACGCCCTGAGCGAGGATGAGGTATTCGGGCAGACGTGGCACTGTTGGGTGGAGTGGCGGGAAGAGGGGCCACGTGGTGGAAGAGCTGACGACCATGGCGGCCAGGCCTTTGACGGCCATGTGGGAGTTGGTTATGTGTTCGTTGGCTATGACGCCATGCATCACATTGGAGGGGTTGGCTTTCTGCCTTGTGAGGTTGTACAGGCTGTATGTGTCGATGCCGGCTTTGAACATGACGCAGGTGTCGTACCAGTTGTAGTAGTAGTAGTCGGAGGGGCGGTTGGTCAAGGTGTCGGGGAGGGAGTCCGTGGTCTGTGCAGAGGCACAGAGCGCTGCCATGCAGGCCGCTATCAGGGTAAGAATACGGTTTTTCATAGCTGCTGTTTTTTTCTTATTTCTTGATGAACAATTTGACGCCGGAGCATGAGTCGGACTCGACCGCCACATAGTAGACACCTGCGGGGAGGCGGCTTATGTCGAACCGCGATGAGGAGCCGGAGAAGGAGGAGTGGAGATGAGTCCTACCGGTGTTGTCATAGATGCGGATTGTGTGCTGTCCGGCGGTGGCCACTGATACGGAGAGCCAGTCGTCCGCTGGGACAGGGGCGATGGCGAAGCATGGCTCGCGGCCGTCGACGGAGCCGATGCCCTCGGGTGTGGCCGTCGGGGCGAAAAAGGCGGCGAAGGCGGTGTCGGACCAGACTTCGACGAAACGAGGGTTGGCGGTGTCGCCGTCGTTCCATCCGATGAAACGGAATCCTTCGTCGGGAGAGGCGCCGATGGCTGCGGTGTCCATGGAGCGGACGGTGGCCGCGCCGTGGACCGAGCCGCCATCGGTGGCGGCGGTGACGTCGAGCCGGTAATAGTCGGTGTCGACGATGGCAAAGAAGGGGCCGAAATGGAAGTGTCCGCCGGTGCCGTAAAACCACGTGGAGGTGTCTTCAAGGTCGCCCGTGGTGAAGACGCTCGGCACCGAATCACGGCAGTGGGACAGGCAGGGATTGGACGTATGTTCCGCCACCATATAATAGAATGTCGGCATGGACTTGTAGTATCCGCCACTGCCAAAGCCAGGGTATGTGGCTACGAAATCGTTGTTGTTTCTCGAGCCGAAGATGTAGAACGAGCTGTCGACAATGACGGGAGTGTCGAACATGGCCTCGACGACGCGGCATCGCATCATGGCTGGAGTGGTCTGCGCGAGTTCGTCCTCGATGGTGCGAGGCAGCAACATGATACGCTGTGTGGAGTGGCTGTCCCACACCGCCGAGTCGATCCTCACCGAGTCACCGGACAGACGCACGATCATAAGGTATTCGTCGAGAGGTGGCTGAGTGTCGCATCTGACCCAACTCTCGCCGATAATGTCGCGAAAGGCTATCGGCAACATGGCAGCAATGCCCTTGACGGCCGTCCGTTTCGGGACGACAATCTCCCGTCCGTTTTTTACGCGCTTGTTGTCGTCTGCAGTAATTTTAAATACACCAGACCATCCATATTCCTGTATCAACACATAATTCCTATTGCCGGCATTGCGGTATATAGGGCACTGGTAGTACCAGTGGTGGTTGAAGTAGTTCGCGGCGGGGCCGATAATGGTGTCGGCATATTGTGCCGCAGCGCCAATGGCCGATGCGAGCAGCAGGGCGGCTATAAAAAATGTCTTTTTCATGGTTAAAACTAATTGAAACATGAAAGCAATCCTGTATCTTCTGTTATGGTACACAGACGTGTTTCTGTTATCGCTGTATGTATACGGGGGTCGTCCTCGAGGTTGTTATTGTCGTTACTTGGGAGCCCACTCGAGTTAACCTTGTAGTATGATATGGACTCAGAAGAGAAACAGCCAAAGAGATGCCAGAATGGGTTTGGCGTCAGGAAGTCATATACGCTTGCCGACCGTGGGTAGAGCGACGACCCAACAGTTGAACTGCCCGCAGCCACAATCTTGACGTCGGCAGAGGAATAGGGCATTATGGTGGCGCTGGTGAGGTTGTATCCTGCTCTGGAGAGCGCCTCCGTGGTGGAGGGCGAGAAGACAGCGGGGTGGACGATGCACGAGCGTCCGCTGCTGTCCGTCATGAGTATACATAGCTGTGCGCTTGCGGCAGGGGGCTTCACAAATTGGGTTTCGAGGAGGGAGGCATAGCGTTTGTTGCAGCAGTAGAGGTCGAAGCCGGAACCGGGGTGGTCGATGTCGAGTACGAGGGGCTTGCCGGCGAGGTCGTAGACACCGGGGATGTTGCTGCCGAGATAGGTGACCGTGACCCTTTCGTTGCCACCGCCGGCAAAGTTGAGCGACACTGGGCCTAAGGTGCCGAAGCCGACGCTGTTGTCCATGACAAGGCCCATATCGTAGCGGTAGAGCCGGCAGGTGGTGATGTCAAAATCCTGCCAATGTTTGAAATAGCGCATGCCGAGGCTGTACTTGTAGTAGAAGACATGCTTGGGGTCGTTGAACCTGGAGACCGTGGCGAAGGGGCCGCCGGCATAGACGATGTCCATGAAGACCTCGTCGTAGAGCGTAGAGGTGACGAAATGCCACTGCCACTGCAATCCAGACTTTCTGTGCTCGACGACGCACGACTTGCCGTCGATGCGGGTGCCAATGGCCGACGCGCGCAAGCCATTGGCGGCAATACTGGTCAGGTTCTCGGTGCTGTCGATGAGCGAGAAGAAGACCGATACGGTGTCGTGGAGGCCGCCATAGTCGAAGTAGCCTATGACCCCGTTTTTCTTGATTTCCCATGACGAGTTGCCGCCGATGTCGTAGATATAATCGCCTGTCCACCACCAATATTGGCCACAGAACCAGCACCGTCCGCCGTCGACGACCATGTCCTCGACGCGGTAGCCGTTGGTGGGTGCCATCGTGGAGGACCAGGTCTTGACAACACGGCGCGTTCCGGCGGAATCGATGGCGAAACAGAGCTGGTTTCCAGACGTTTGGAATGCGGTTATGGACGTGTTGCCGGCGGCATTGCTGCGCACCACGGATTTGGTGCCGGACATGAGGGGTGTGTAATAGCTGTTGACGATGGAAGACTGCGCCGCGGCCGTTCCGCTGCCGAAGCACGCTACCAAGGCCACGATGGCAATGGCCAGACTTGGTTTAATTTTCATGATAGGACTGCACATTTTCGGTTGGGGTTTTCGGGGTTTTCTACTATATATAAACTCACCTTCGGCGGGAAAATAAACACACCTTTCGTTTTTTAACATATTTCAAGCCTCGGGAGAGGTCGCAAACACAGTGTCAAGAGGGTGAGCAACAGGGAGTTGAAGCAGCACACGGCAAGGAGCCGGATTCAGTGATCATGGTTGTTTTTGAGGCAGCCCTCATTTGTATAAACGTATAGCATGGCGGAAAGGCTACACGGGCACGGCGATTTAACATAATTTAATACCATATAGCCTCCATCGAACCGCCTGTCGGGGGTAGAGAGGGGGTAGAGTTGGGGTAGAGAGGGGGTAGAGAGGGTGCGGTGGAGGCCGGAGGGTTTCCGGGAGGGAAGCGGGAGGGGTGGCTCAGCCGCCGCGGGGGCTATACGAGGCCGAAGACGATGGGGATGTTGCCGGCGAAGAGCTTGACGGCCATGGCCAGGAGGACGACACCAAAGAACTTGCGGAAGACGTAGATGAGGTCGGAGCCGAGCCAGCTCTGGAGCTTATGGAGGTAGCGGATGACGAGGTAGTCGATGACAATGTTCAGCAGCAGGCCAATCATGATGTTGATGTCGGCGTACTCGGCGCGGAGCGAGATGAGGGCGGTGATGGCCCCCGGGCCGGCGATGAGAGGGAAGGCTACGGGGACGATGCTGGCGCCCGACGAGGAGCCTTCGTTCTTTATGAATTCGCGCCCGGTGATCATCTCGAGCGAGAGGATGAAGAGGACCGCCGCGCCGGCCACGGCGAACGACGGTGTGTCGATGGAGAAGAGTCGCAGCACGGCGTCGCCCACGAAGTAGAAGACGACGAAGAGTCCGAGCGCCACGGCCGTGGACTGCAGGGGCTTGATGACCTTGCCCTGGTCGCGCATGGAAAGGAAGATGGGTATCGAGCCCGTGATGTCGATGATGGCGAACATCACCAGGAAGGCGCTGAAAATCTCGACGATATTTATCTGCTGCAACATTGTGAAGGTTGTTTGGTTTCTGTGCGGGGGAGGTGAAAGGTGTCAGACGGCGAACTTGCACTGGAAGCGGCGTTCGTACTCTTCGATGAGCATGGGGCGGAAGTCGGGGTGGGCGATGCGGATCAGGTCCTCGGCGCGGTGCTTGAGGGTGCGCCCTTTGAGGCGGGCGATGCCGTATTCGGTGACGAGATAGTTGACGTCGTTGCGGGTGGTGCTGACAGCCGAGCCAGGGGTGAGGAAGGGTTTGATACGCGAGATGGTGCCGCCGGCGGCGGTGCTGGGCATGGCTATGATGCTCTTGCCCTCGCGGGCCATGGAGGCGCCGCGCACGAAGTCGATCTGGCCCCCGATGCCGCTGTACTGCCTCATGCCGATTGACTCGCTGGCCACCTGCCCCATGAGGTCGACTTCGAGGCAGGAGTTGATACTCACCATGCGGTACTGCTGGGCTATGATGATGGGGTCGTTGGTGTAGTCGACGGGGTAGAGTTCGATGTCGGTGTTGCCGTCGACGAAGTCGTAGAGCTCGCGGCTGCCCATGATGAAGGTGGCCACCACCTTGCCTTTGTGGAGCGTCTTGCGGCTGCCATTGATATTGCCTTTCTTCATGAGCTCGGCCACCCCGTCGCTGAACATCTCGCTGTGTATGCCGAGGTCGTTTTTGTCGCCCAGCTCGGCGAGGACGGCGTTGGGGATGGCGCCGATGCCAAGCTGGAGGGTGGCACCGTCGGTGACGAGGGAAGCGCAGTAGCGGCCGATGGCCTTCTCCACCTCGCTCGGTGCATCGGCATGCAGTTCGGGCAGCTGGTAGGCGCAAGGAATGATATGGTCGATCTGCGATACATGGATCATGGTGTTGCCATAGGTGAAGGGCATGAGCTCGTTGGTCTCTATGATGACCGAACGGGCACGGCGAATGGCGGCGAGGGCGTAGTCGCAGCTGACGCCGAGCGAGCAGTAGCCTTCGTCGTTGGGCGGAGTAGCCTGGAAGACAGCCACCTCGCAGGGTATCTCGTCGCCTATCATCTCCGGAACGTCGTGAAAGTAGGCCGGGAAGAAGTCGCCATTGAGATGGTTGACAGCGTCACGCGAGTTGCCACTCAGGAAATTACTCACATGGCGAAAGTGGCCATAGCAACGCGGATGCAGGAGCTCGTTGTCGCCGAGGGTGGTCATGTGAAAAATCAGCACATCGTTATAGTCCTCGCAGTGTTCAGCCATGGCATGCGGAATCACCTTGGGAACAGCCGCAGCGTGGCCCAGCACCACACAGTCGCCATCATGTATGTCTTTGATAGCCTCCTCAGGCTTAGATACCTTGCGTTTGTATTCGTCTTTCCAGTTCATGTTAGCAGAATATTTATGTTGTCGGTTTTTTCAGTGCCATTATAGGGTTTCCAGCTGCCACACATACACTAAAGACACCGTAACACGCAGTGCCTAAAGCTTCTGACGCAGCTGAAGCACCCTAATAAGCAAGTGCAAAATTACTAAAACTTTCCATACTGACAAAATACAATACGTTTCAGCCCGAAGCGAAGGTTTCGGTTGCGGAAAACTGGACATTGGGGGAGGGGTGCGACAGGAAGCACGAGCGGAGACAAAAAGTCTTCCGGAAAAACAACAGAGCGTCGATTTCGGCCTCGGCAACGGTGCTGGCACTGAGTCATTAGAAAGGTATAGCTTCTTCTTATCTACTACTTATCTTCTAAATAATTTTTCGGCATGGACAATATCATTTCCCAACCTCCGTTATACCGGAAAACCACAAAAACGATGGCAAAAATATACCAAGACCTCGGCGGTGCATTCGGCGGACATGTAGGACCAGTGGTGGGCTACATGTGGAAGCAACGAGCCTGTCTGCGCGCCTACCGACAGCACATAAACTACCCCAACACAGAGAGCCAGCAACAGCAGCGGAGCTGGTTTGTAGGCATGGTGCGCTTTGCATCGCAGGCCAAAGAAGCCTTGCGCCTGGGCCTGAGGCAAAAGGCAGACCAAGCTTCAATGACCGAAGGCAACTATTTCATTATGCGCAACAAGCAGCATTTCGGCAAACCCGGTTCCAAAGGCGAAACCGTATATAGCCGGCTGCAGATTGCCGAAGGAGCGGCGGCCAACGTCGTTTTCGGGAATCTACAATTCGAGAGCGGCGAGGTGGTGAGCGTGGACTTCGAGAAGAACACAATGTTCAGCCGCGCCTCGAACGACGACAGCGTATACCTCTACGCCTACTGCCCGGCGCAGTCGGAGGGGATGCTCTCGGCGCCGACCGAACGGAGGAACAAACACCTGAGTGTCAAGCTACCCGAGACATGGATTGGGCTCGAGATCCACGTGTACGGATTTGTGGTGGACCGCAACGGACGGCCGTCGGACTCAACATATATAGGCATAGGGCGTGTGAACTGCTACGAAGAGCGGGGCCGATACATACCCATAGACGGCAAATGGAACGATTTCGTCACACTGGTGAACGACGAGCAAACCATGCCCCAGCACGAAGAAAGCAGCCAGAAGGCGACTGCCGTGGAGCTTCCGTTCACAATCAGCAAGGCATCGCCGCCAGAATGATGCCACATCATTGAAGGCAACCGACGAACCCACACGGGCAAAAAGGGGATTACGGGACAGAAAGTGGTCTTTTTGCAGCTGCCGCCATGCACGCCAACGGCAGTCTGCATCAGTGGCGTATAATCTGTATTACAAGCATTTCACACTGCATAAATACTGGATTATGAGAAATTATTTTGCCATAATAAAAAAAAGTAGTAATTTTGCAGCCTCAAAATGACGGCCTACGAGCCGTCGTGAGATGACTCAGTAGCTCAGTAGGTAGAGCACAACACTTTTAATGTTGGGGTCCTGGGTTCGAGCCCCAGCTGGGTCACAAATACAGTCAGCGCCACTGACTCAGTAGCTCAGCAGGTAGAGCACAACACTTTTAATGTTGGGGTCCTGGGTTCGAGCCCCAGCTGGGTCACAAATGCAAAGAAGAGCCGGAACAATATTCCGGTTTTTTTGTATGAAGTACAGATATATCATACTGATAACATGGTGTCTGACGCTTGTTGTGGCAATTACGCCAGCGCGCTCGCAGCAGACACAAGAGCAGCTTGCGGCCTACTACTACGACCGCGGCGAGTACGAGCAGGCGGCCCAACTATACGAGAGCCTGTACAAGAGTCCCACGACAAGCAAATACTACTACCAGCGACTGCTTTCAACCTATACCGAACTTGGACGCTTCAACGATGCCGAGCGATTAGTGTCGGCCCGCCGCAAGGCAAATCCCAAAGACCTCTACCTATATGTCGACGAAGGGACTCTGCTGATGAAGCAGAAGAAAGAGAAAAAAGCCCTGAAATTGTTTGATAAAGCCATCGACGCCATCGGGGCCAACCTACAACCCATTCCTGACCTGGCACAGGCGTTCCTGAACATAGGTCGCACAGACTATGCCGCCCAAACTTACCTTACCGCACGTGCCAAGACGGGCAACAGATACCTATACTTCAATGAATTGTGCGGCGTATACCAGCTTGCGGGCAATTATGACGCCATGACAGCCGAATACTTCGAGCTCATCGACAAGCAGCCCAGCATGATGAACAACGTGCAAATCGCGATGCAGAAAGCCCTTGCCGAAGCCCCAGACAGACGCTTGGCCGACGGTGTGAGACGGGAGCTGGTACGGCGCGTACAAGAACACCCGGAGAACAAGAACTATCTACAGATGATGCTCTGGTTCTCACTCCAGATGAGGGACTTCAGCTTCGCCCTGGAACAAGCCGAGGCCATCGACGCACGCTTCCCAGACCTCGGCGCAGCCCAGGTGCTTCAGGTGGCCCAAATAGCACAGCACAACGACGCCCTCGACGTGGCTGCCGACGGCTACCGATACCTACAAGGGAAAGGGCCCAAATCGGCGACGTACATGCCAAGCCGCATAGGCGAGCTGGAAGTGGCGTACGCCAAAGTAGAGAGTAGACTGACCACAGACTCCAAGAGCCTGACCGAACTTCAGGCACGCTATCTTGCAACGTTTGACGAACTGGGCAAAAACGAGCGCACAATACCCTTGATGCGGAACTATGCCGCTCTCACCGCCTACCATGGCGGCGATCCCCAGGCCGCCGTCGACATACTTGACGACGTGCTTGCCCTGCCGAAGCTGCAAGCCCACGTACGCGACGAGGTAAAGCTGGAGCTGGCGGACATGCTCCTATTTGCCGGCCAGACGTGGGACGCATCGCTACTCTACATGCAGGTAGACAAGGCCAACAAAGACGACATACTGGGCGCCATGGCCAAGTACCGCAATGCACGACTCTCCTATTTCAACCACGACTTCGAGTGGGCCAACTCGCAGTTGAAAGCCCTGCGCTCGTCGACCAGCAAGCTGATTGCCAACGACGCCATGGAACTTTCGCTGCTCATTTCGGACAATATGGACGACGACAGCAGCTATACCACACTGTCTCTCTTTGCCGACGCCGACCTGCTGATGTACCGCGGCATGCTGGACTCGGCGTGGCATGGGTTCGACGACATAACACGGCAAGCGCTCTCACATCCAGTCTTCGACGAGGTGCTGATGCGCAAGGCGGAAATCAGGATGAAACAGGGGCGATACGAAGAGGCTGACAGCCTGTACAGAAAGGTGGCAGAGTTCTATCCCGACGACATCACGGCTGACGACGCACTGATGATGCGAGCCAAACTGAACGAGGAACACCTCTCGAACAGTGCTGTCGCAAAAGAATGCTACGAACGGCTGCTGCTCGACTATCCATCCAGCCTTTATACAGACGAAGCCCGAAAACGATACAACGCACTGATAGCAAGATGACTGAAGTTAGAGCAAAGAAATACCTCGGCCAGCATTTCCTTACGGACGAAAGCATAGCCCGCCGAACCGTAGACAGCATTTCGCCCGACTCACGCCGGATTCTGGAGATAGGACCCGGGATGGGAGTGCTGACGAAATACCTGATAGAAAGAGAGCACACAGATTTACACGTAATCGAGATAGATCACGAAAGCACAGACTACCTTCACAGCCACTACCCGAGCCTGCACATCATAGAGGGGGACTTTCTCCGGTACGACCTAAGCACCTTATTCCAAGACACTTTCACAATCGTAGGCAACTTTCCATACAACATTTCTTCCCAAATACTTTTCAAGGTCTTCGACATGCGCGACCAAGTGTGCGAGGTGGTGGGGATGTTCCAGAAAGAGGTGGCCGAGCGTGTGGCCGCAGGACCGGGAAGCAAGACATACGGTATACTTTCGGTATTACTATCAGCATTTTACGACACAGAATACCTGTTCACGGTCCACGAAAATGTATTCAACCCTCCGCCAAAGGTAAAATCGGCAGTCATACGACTCAAGAGAAACGAAGTGACAAGACTGGAGTGCAACGAGAAACTATTCGTACAGGTGGTGAAGGCGGGATTCAACCAGCGTCGCAAAACCCTGCGCAACGCACTACGTTCAGCCAATCTGCCGATTGACAGCATTGACGGTGACACGCTGAGCAAGCGGGCCGAGCAGCTCTCGGTAGCACAATTTATTGAATTAACGAAAAACATAGAGACATGCACACAGCAGCCTTTATCGTAGCAGCCATAGCATTTGGAATCAACAACATGCTGCTCTTCCAGCGCTGTTCGGAAGCGGTAAAGCCACGACTCAGCCACGGCCTGGCCGTCACATTGACGACAACTGCCATACAGACACTTCTCTTTATCATAGGCATGTATGTCGGAGACCTTCTCCACTTCGAAATGCCCGACAACCACGAGGCACTGTCGCAGAGCAACGCCCTGGTAATGTTGGGACTTACTGTCTTTGTGACCCTTCGGCAGCTGATGCCCTACCTGCGGCGCGAACCGAGACTGCCCCTTTTCGACATCGGAACATGGAAGCCGGTGGGAGCGATGGGTGTGGCAACAGGGATAAACCTGCTACTGGTCGGGATAGGGTGCGGATTTGTGACACCGCCCACAACAAGCCTTCACAAAGCACTGTGGCCCATGCTGGTGGCGCTTTTCATCTTTGCCTATTGGGGTGTGATGCTCGGTCGCCAGAAGGTGTCAATAAGACCCAGACGGTGGGCGATAGTAGCAGCCATACTGCTGCTCGGCGTGGCAATAGGCACGATGGTGGACGCCTAAACCATGATGCAACACACTGGTTTCATGCCTTATATATCCGCATAAGGCATTCTCTACAGTCAAATTCGAGACGGAAACGACGTCCGTTATTGACGAGGAACAACTCGTCGCCGGGTTTTATTTCGGCCTGACGGGCTCCGCGGCTTTTCCCCGTGAGACAACATCCAAGCTCGTAGCGCAAGCAATAGCGCGTTGTCATGAGGGCCTTGCCGTCGTAATCGCCGGTCCGCTCCAGACCCATTTCCATGACACGCGCCCCGTGACGCTGATAGAAAGCTTTTGCCTTGGCGTTGACGACGTTGGCACGGTAGTCGAGCTGCGCGACGGGATACTGTACGCCGGACGCCTCGAAGGCAGTGTCTGCAGGATGAAAATGCCTGATTCTATGTTCTATAAGGCGTTCCACGACCGTACGGCGCATATCATTGAGCTGAGAGGCGGGCAGGAAGTAGCGACCATCGGTGGCATCGACGACAGAGCGGGCTTCGAACGGGGAGCTGCCAAGCTTAGAGAGCTGTTTAACAATAAGACTCGACGTACGGAGGGGGTTGTCCGACTGGTTGCGGTCGGCCGCGACACTGCATGAAGCCCCAATACCGTCACAATCAACAATATCCAGCACGAAGCCGCGGCCGGTTACACTGAAGCGCATATCAACAGGGATGCGACGCTCGGCCGTTCGGCCGGCAAGAAGCCGCTCAAACTGGCGGTCATTGTTGCGCCACAGACGTGTACCGATTTTGATATCAGGCATTTGAGCCGGAGTGACAGTCCTGCCGTCGACACCATTGACAGCAAAACCCTGCAGCCTGCCGTCCGGACCGATGAAGCAAAGACCGTCGCCATTGGCGAAAACGGCATCGCCGTCGACGGCGAGAGTGTAACGGCCTACAGAAGAGACACGTCCGACATATTTACCAAGCGACTTCTGTGTGCTGAACGATGCCATGGGGTGACGTTCGCGGAGAAAATAGTCGGTGTAGCCGCGGTTGAACGTCTTCTCGACATCGGGCTCGAAGAAAAAGACGGTCTTGCCGCTGGAGGCAGGCTCGTGGCCCTCCATCAGCCCGTCGAGAAGACGACGATAGTGGGCGGTGACATTTTTCACGTAGTCCAGGTCTTTGAGCCGGCCTTCGATTTTGAACGACATAATGCCCGCATCTATCATGGATGCAAGATGTTGCGACGCATTGAAATCGCGAAGCGAGAGCAAATGGCGGTCCTTCAGCAACACGCGGCCGTCGTCGTCTACGAGGTCGTAGGCAGAACGGCAAGGCTGCGAGCAGCAACCACGGTTTCCGCTGCGCTGGCTGAGGTATTGGCTCATATAGCACTGGCCGCTGTAGCTTACGCAGAGCGCACCATGGACGAAGGATTCGAGGTCGACCGATGTGGCCTGGCGGATGGCACGCATCTGCTCCAACGACGTCTCACGAGCCAGGATGACACGCTTGAAACCCACTTGTTCCATGAACTTTATACGTTCCAGAGAGGCGTTGTGGCACTGTGTGCTGGCATGCAGTTCGACCGGCGGAAGGTCGCACTCCAGCAGACCGAGGTCCTGGACGATGAGAGCATCGACACCGATGCTGTACAGCTGGTGTGCCATTTTGACAGCCGGTTCGAGTTCTTCGTCGAAAAGGAGAGTGTTGAGCGTCACAAACACCTTACAACCATAGACATGGGCATAGCGGACCAGCGCCTCGATATCCTCGAGACTATTGGTGGCCGCGGCCCGGGCGCCGAAAGACGGGGCTCCAATATACAGGGCATCGGCACCATGGTTGACGGCCTCGCGACCGAAGTCGAGATTTTTGGCCGGGGAAAGGAGTTCCAACTTCATGAAATGGATAACGACCCAAGGGGAGCTTTATTGCACATCAGAACAATAAACACTTATAAACAGCGTTATACGGCCATGGGAAAAAGCAAGATCATCTACGGCGGCCTGAAAGGGCTCGACCAGGAGCTGAGAAGGGCGGAATGGGCAGACGCGCGATACACGATAGTTGTAGACGAGAACACATTCAACCACTGCCTCCCCCAACTGGTGAGCAATGTGGCAGCACTGCAGGAAGCCGAATTAGTAGAGATACCTTCCGGCGAAGAAGGCAAAAGCATAGAGGTGGCCACGCAAGTGTGGCAGACCCTGACAGAAAACGGCGGCGACCGCAACACCGTGATTGTCAACCTTGGAGGCGGAAGCATCTGCGACCTTGGCGGCTTTGTGGCGGCAGCATACAAGCGCGGCATCCGCCACATAAACATTCCCACCACGCTGCTGGCGATGGCCGACGCCGCCATCGGAGGCAAGACAGCCATAGACTTTGGCGGCATCAAGAACAGCATCGGGTTTTTCCACCCGGCATCTGTGGTGACCCTCGAGACCGGTTTCCTTGCCACCCTACCGCAAGAAGAACTGCTGAACGGGATGATGGAGATGGTGAAGACCGCCGCCGTTACCGACGCCAGTCTTTACGACATCCTAACGCACACATCCACCTTGGAGCCAAAAACCGTCAAAGAGGTGGCCAGGATGAAGGCGCGCATAGTAAAAGCCGACCCCTACGACCATAGTATCAGACACATACTAAACTTTGGCCACACCTTTGGCCACGCTATAGAACAATATAGCACTCCCATGTCCCACGGAATTGCCGTGGGCATAGGGATGGTGGCGGCGATGTACCTTTCGATGAGGAAGACCGGCCTCGACGAAAAGGTGTATACGGATTACCGTGACTGGCTACGTCGGGCAGTAGAAATACCACACTACGACCTGCGCGACATAGAGCAGATGCTCCCGCTGATGCACCACGACAAGAAAAACAGCCATGGCGAGACTCGCTGCGTCCTGCTCCAAGAGCTTGGTGCAGCGATAATTGACGTTTCGGTTTCGGATAACGAAATACGTGATACGCTGCTCCATTTGTGACCCCACACACAACAAAGTTGACAATGTCAATTTGTGGGAGTTTGGTAGGCGCTGGGGGTAGAGAGGGGGTAGAGAGGGGGTAGAGAAGGGGTA
>Ga0310697_10001037_pt1 | contig 34058 bp, 30 predicted proteins | sample 172DNAGHGlowgp2_FD_203883 | JGI IMG/M metagenome (GOLD analysis project Ga0310697, IMG submission 203883) | Sheep rumen microbial communities from Palmerston North, Manawatu-Wanganui, New Zealand - 1728 DNA GHGlow gp2 (v2) (version 2) | ecosystem: Host-associated > Mammals > Digestive system >... | reverse complement strand
CTTCCAACGGCTAAAGGAGAATCATCGGCTCGCAATGCGTTTTGACAAAAGAGCCGATCGTTTCTTCTCCTTCGTTCTTTTTGCTGCTATTCTTCTCTGGTTAAAATGAATTGTCCACAGTTCCTAGAAACATGACGTAATCGCCTTGCGCCAAGTCGAAAGCTTTGTTGTAGGCGGCACCGTCGGGGATTTTGTTCCAAAGTTTTATCAACGTGACTTTATCGTTGGCGTTGGCGACTTGCCGACAGATTTGCCCGCTGCCGTCGGTCGAGGCGTTGTCGATTATTATAAGCTCAAAATATTTGTAATCCTGCGCCAAGATACTGCCGAGCGTTTCGCGGAGCATGGCGGCATCATTGTTCACGACAAGTAACAACGAAAAATATGGACGCATTTTAATGGCGGGCTGCTTGTTAATGTCAAAGGGCACTCTAAACCATTTGTCCATATCGAGCGGAGAATTTTCGTTGCGTTCGGCAGAAAAACGCCGATACGTTTCATTCGTGCCGACGATTTTTGACGGGATTGGAACGAAAACTTTTTTGTCGGGATTTTGATTGAGCCACGCGCCCCACTGACTGAACGTGCTGTTTGCGATTATGTTGTGCTTGCAAAGGCTCATCAAGTACAGTTCTTCGACATCTGCCAAGCCCGCGCCTTCGACAAACTCAACGGGCACGCTGGGACGAAAATTTTCTTTGACCCAGTTCAGATTATTCGAGAAGACAAACAGCGTGAGATTTTTGTATTCGCTCTTCAAGCGGTTCACGCATTCGTAATAATAATCGAGCGGCACAATGGCAAATATGTCCCTTTTGGTGTAATTCGGATTGTAAGCAAAGTCGCCGTGACGAACGTGCAAAGAAACCGAATAATCGGCGGCAAGAATTTTTTCACGCCAACGACGAGCCGACGCCCCGAGAGGATTCTTGAGCGTAATTTCTTTACGAATAATATCGGCGATGTCCGTGAAATATTCTTCGCGTATCCAATAGCCGTAAAGCCAAACGTTATCCGGATAATTTAAAGCTTCCGGAATAAAAATGTCGGCATGTTCTTCCTTCCGTACCCCCCCACGATAATTTTTGACGGTTGCAATTTCTTCGGGCGTGGCAATGGTGGCGTTTATGTTGAACAAATTCAACGAGTAAGTACAGAAATTGTCGTTCTCATAAAGAGTTAAGTCGAGCTTCAGTTCGGTGTTCCGTTTATACGCCAAACGACGTCCGAACGCGTATTGGAAGAGTTGATTGCCTAAGCCGCTGTTTATGTTTGAAATTATCATTCACGTCGCCTCCCGGTAAAGAATTTTGTCGTCGACGCTGATGTCTTCGCCGATTTGCACTTCGATAATTTTAAGCGGTTCGTCGGCAATGACCATGTGCCGACAACCGCAAGGCAATTCAATCACGTCGCCTGCGTGGACAGTTTTTTCGACGCCGTCGACAATAACTCTGCCCGCGCCCGAAATAAAATTCCAAACCTCGTCGCGGCGTTCGTGGCTGTGATAGCGCATCCGGCTGCCGCGATTCAACGTCACCTTGATTGTCAGGCTCGTGTCGTCGGCATCAAGGATTTTGAACGTGCCCCACGATTTTTCGGCGAAACGAATCTGTTTGTCCAGCTTTTCGACGAAGGGTTTAATGTAACTCGACGCGACCTTATCGGAAACTAAAATGCCTTCGGGAGCGGCGGCGACAACGACGTTTTTCAAGCCCATGCAAATTATCGGGACGTCGCCGTTGTTAATGACGTGGATATTATCGCAAGTCGAATCCGCCTGCACCTGCCCGATAAATTTCGACGACAGGACTTCGGTGAGCGTGTTCCAAGTGCCGATGTCCTTCCACTCGCCGACGTAGCGCACGACAGAAATATTTTCTTCGTGTTCGACAACCGCGTAATCGAAGCTGATGTTCGGCAATGCGGCGTAATTTTTTTCAAGCGCGGCGTGAGAAGCGGTGCCCAAAAGTTTTTCCGCCTTGCCGAGGATGTAACCGAGTTTGAACGCGAAAACGCCGCCGTTCCAGAGCGCGCCCGCATCGATAAATTTTTGCGCGGCGACGCTGTCGGGCTTTTCCTTAAACGTGATGACGCGACTTACGTTGTCGGCGGTCTGCGGGATGATGTAACCGTATTTTTCGGACGGATAGGTCGGCTCAATGCCGAGCAATACAAGCGGCGTGTCATCATGAATCTGCGCGGCGAGCGTGTTGAATTGCGCGAAAAAATTATCGTCAACGTAAGGGTCGACGGGGCAAACGACAATCGGTTCGTCCGCGTCGATTTTTTTTATGTCGTGAAGATACGCCGCCGCCAACGCAATCGCCGGGAAAGTGTTTCGACGGCAAGGCTCCGTTGCGAGCGGAAAATCGTCGCCGAGATATTTTTTCAGCAACGATAACTGTTTCCGCGCTGCGGCTATCGTGACGGGCGTTTTCGGGCAAGTGCGTCGTATTTGATTCAAGACGCGTTGCAACATCGTTTCGCCGCCCGCCTCGTCGAAAATTTTCAGGAACTGTTTCGAGCGAATGTCGTTTGACAGCGGCCAGAGTCTTTGCCCGCTGCCGCCCGACAGTAAAATTATTTGCATTGGTTCTCCTTCAAAAAGCCGTGAATACAATCGATTATCTTGTTGAGTTGCGCCCGCCGCAAGCCGTGATGACAGCCGACGTAAAAGCCGCAATGATTAATCCACTCGGCGACGGGATAATCTTTTTCAAGATCGCCGAACAATTTTTTATACAGCGGCTGATTCAAAAGCGGCATCATCGGGCGCGTCTCAATGTTGTTGCGTTCAAGCCGTTGCGTCAGCTCCCGCCGCGTGAACGGCGCATTTTTCTTGACGACAATCGGATACATCATGAACGAATGCGTCGCGTAATCGGGATGCCACGGCAGTTGCAAAAATTCTTGCGCGTCCTGCAGATTCGCCGTTAGGTAAGCCGCATTTGCCTCGCGCGTGCCCATGATGAAATCTTTGTTCTCAAGCTGGTCAAGACCGATGACGCCCTCGAATTCGCCGATACGGTAGCTGTAGCCCAGTCGCACGAACATAAATCGCTTATCCATTTCCGTTTTTGTGCGGAGCGGGCAAACGACGCGCGGGTCGGACGCAACGCATTTTTCGCAAGTGCAGGCGCGCCCGTGTGCCAACAGCGAACGCGAAATTTCCATAAGCTCGCGGTCATTTGTCGTGACGAGTCCGCCGACGCCCGTGGTTATCGTGTGCGCGACGTATGTGCTGAAACCCGCCGCCGCGCCGAAACTGCCGACGGTCTTGCCTTTGTACTTGGCGAAGTGAGCCTCCGCGCAGTCTTCGATAATCTGCAGACCGTGACGCTTTGCAATATCGACAATCGCGTCCATTTCGCAGGGCTGTCCGAAAAGGTGCACGGGCATTATCGCGACGGTGTCCGCGTCAATCTTCGATTCAATCTGCGCGGGGTCGATGTTGTAAGTTTTGGCGTCCACGTCGACGAAGACCGGCTCAAGCCCGGCGTGCAGACAGGCGTTCGACGACGCGATAAACGTCACGGCGGGCACGAGTACTTTGGATTTCGGACACCAGTTGAATTTTTCTTTCATGGCCTCAAGCGCGACGTGCAGAGCCGAAGTCCCGCTGTTGAGCGCGATACCGTATTTTTGCTCGTGCAGGCGGGCAAATTCTTTTTCAAACCGATAAACCATTGCGCCCTGCGACAGGCGGTTGGAGTCCAAAATTTCTTGCACGCGCCGCTTGCCGTTGTCGCTGATAAACGCCCAACCGATGCCGATTTTCTCCGACGGCTTTGCGGCAAAGTGTTCGCGATAAAAATCAACCGTCAGCCGTATGCCGTCCGCCAAGCTCATCTGCGGTCGCCAGCCGAATTGATTCATGCGCGTCACGTCAGTCAGTTTGCGTTTCATGCCGGCGGGTTTAGTCAAGTCGTGCGTGAAGTTGCCGTTAAAGCCGACAGCCTTTGCAATCGCCGCGTAATATTCGTCGACGCTGTAATCGACGCCGAGCCCGACGTTCATGAGTTCGGGCAGTTCGTCAAAGCGTTCGACAGCCAGCCAAATGCAATCAGCCAAATCGCCCGCGTACATGAATTCGCGCCGCGCAGTGCCGTCGCCCCAAATCGCAATCGTGTCCTTGCCGTCGTCAACGGCTTGCGAAAGCCGCCGAATCACAGCGGGAATCATGTGCGCTCTGTCGCCCGTGAACTTGTCCCAACGCCCGTAAATGTTGCAGGGAATCAGCGTCTTGTATCGGAAGGCGGAATTTTCGCGCGTGATGTAACTGCACATTCTTGCGCAAGCGATTTTTGCCAGCGCGTAGCCCTCGTTTGTCGGTTCAAGTTCGCCCGTCAAAATCATGTCCTCGGTCAGCGGCGTGTCGTGGTTGCGCGGATACATGCAGGAGCTGCCAAGGTTCAGAAACTTTTTGACGCCCGCAAGGTACGCGCCGCCGATTATGTTGCGTCCCATGTCGAGATTCTCGGTCAAAAATTTGAGCGGCCGTTGACTGTTCGCCGCAATGCCGCCGACCGTGCCCGCCGCGTGAATCACCATATCGGGGCGCGTCTTTTCGAGGTAGGCAACGACGGCGGCTTTGTCAGTCAAGTCAAGTTCTTTGTGGCTCGGCGTGAGCAATTCATAATCGCGACTGCGCGGCGACTCGGTGACGTTGCGCCCGACCATGCCGCTTGCGCCCGTGAGCAAAATTTTCATCACGCGCACCGCCTTTCGGTAGCGAACGTGACGACGAACGCACGCTTAAGCTTTAATGACGCTGTGGGGGGGGGGGTTATTTAAAAAATCTTCGTAGGCGAGCTTAATGCCGTCGCGCAGTTCGGTCTTGTACGTCCAACCGAGAGCCGTCGCCTTCGACACGTCCAAAAGTTTGCGCGGCGTGCCGTTGGGTTTCGACGTGTCCCAAAAGATTTCGCCGTCGTAGCCGATAATCGACGCAACCAAATCGGCAAGAGCTTTAATCGAAATTTCTTTGCCCGTGCCCGCGTTGACGGTCTCGTTGCCGCTGTAGTTGTTCATGAGGAAGACGCAAAGATTTGCCAAGTCGTCGACGTAAAGAAATTCGCGCAGAGCGGAGCCGTCGCCCCAACACGTAACGGACGACAGATTTTGAACCTTCGCCTCGTGGAAACGCCGAATCAGCGCGGGCAGGACGTGTGAGCGCGTCGGGTGATAATTGTCGTTCGCGCCGTAAAGATTCGTCGGCATGACTGAAATAAAATCCGTGCCGTATTGACGGTTGAGATATTCGCAGTACTTGAGCCCGGAAATTTTCGCCAACGCGTAAGCTTCGTTGGTTTTTTCAAGCGCGGAAGTCAGCAAACAATCTTCACGCATGGGTTGCGGCGCAAGTCGCGGGTAAATGCACGACGAGCCCAAAAATTCCAGCTTGCGACAACCGTTGTGCCACGCGGCGTTTATGACGTTCATTTCAATCATCATGTTCAGATACATAAAATCGGCGGGCGATTCGCTGTTTGCGCCAATGCCGCCGACTTTCGCCGCCGCGAGGAAGACGTATTCGGGCTTTTCCGTCGCGAAAAATTTTTCAACGTCAGCCTGCCGCGTCAAGTCTAATTCAGCGTGCGTCCGCGTGATGATGTTGTCGTAACCCTGCCGCTTGAGTTCGCGCACGATGGCAGAACCGACCATGCCGCGATGTCCCGCGACGAAAATTTTTGAATGCTTGTCCAAAATTAATCACCGTCCGTAAAGTTTCAAATCGGCTTGAATCATAATCTTGACCAGTTCGCGGAAGGAAATTTTTCGTTGCCAGCCGAGCACGCGTTGAGCCTTCGACGGATCGCCCAAAAGCAAATCGACTTCGGCGGGACGAAAATATTTCGGATTCACGTCGACAAGGAGCTTGCCTGTTGTCGCGTCATAAGCTTTTTCGTCGATACCCGCGCCGCGCCACTCAAGCTTGACGCCTAATTCAGCAAAAGCCGCCTCGACGAATTCGCGTACCGTATGCGTCTCGCCCGTCGCCAAAACAAAATCGTCGGGCTTGTCCTGCTGAAGGATGAGCCATTGCCCCGCAACGTAGTCTTTCGCGTAACCCCAATCGCGTTTGGCGTCCAGATTGCCCAGCGACAACTTATCTTGCACGCCCGCGCAGATTTTCGCGACGGCAAGCGTGATTTTCCGCGTGACAAAATTTTCGCCGCGCCGGGGCGACTCGTGATTGAACAGAATTCCGTTGCAAGCGAACATGCCGTAAGCCTCGCGGTAGTTGACGGTTATCCAGTAAGCGTAAAGTTTCGCGGCGGCGTAGGGACTGCGCGGGTGAAAAGGCGTCGTTTCGGATTGCGGGGCGGTGTCGGGCAAGCCGCCGAACAGTTCGGACGTTGACGCCTGATAAAATTTCGTGTCGGGTTTGATTTGCCGAATCGCCTCCAAAATTTTTATCGTGCTGACGCCGGTAGCCTCCGCCGTGTATTCGGGCACCTCGAACGAAATGCCGACGTGTGATTGCGCCGCCAAGTTGTAAAATTCGTCGGGCTGAACGTCGCGAATCAAATTGGCAATGCTGAGCGAATCGGTCGTGTCGCCGTAATGCAAATGAAAGTTCGCGTCGACGATATGGTCGATTCTTTGCGTGCAGGGCGTAGAGTGTCGACGAATCAGCCCGTGGACTTCGTAACCTTTCGACAGCAACAGCTCCGCAAGATACGAGCCGTCTTGACCCGTCACGCCCGTGATTATCGCGCTTTTCAAAAAGTATCACCTCTCAAGTCAACTTGCCACAATATAATTGACGTGCCGCTTAAAGTCAATTACAATTTGCCCGACAAAATTTTTTGGAAGGGAAGATTCAATGCTGAAAAATTCGTTCAAGATTTTGGAATTCGATAAAATTTTGGCGCGCCTTCGCGATTGCGCCACGAGTGCTTTCGGTAAAGAACTTGCCGAAAAATTGGAGCCCGCCGACGATTACGAGACCGTGCGCGACAGCTTATCGCTGACGACCGAAGCCGTGCGTATCTTTGAATTCAGCGTGCCGCCGTTGGGCGGTTTTCGCGACGTGCGCGAGACTTTCAAAAAAATTCGCCTCGGCAGCGTCGCCGAGGCCGAAGAACTTCTTGACGTGCTGTCGACCATGTATACCATGCGGCAAGTCAAAATTTTTTTCAAAGAGACCGAAGCCGACGCGCCGCAACTAAAAGCCCGCGCGACCGAACTTGAAATTTTGGGCAACCTTGAACGCCAACTCGATAACGCAATCGACGAACACGGAGCCGTGCGTGACACCGCAAGCGTCGAACTGCAAAAAATCCGCCGCGACTTGCGCGCCGCGCAGAGCCGTATCAAGAGCGAAATTTTCGACATTCTTCACGACGCCGGCAAGCAAAAATTTTTCCAAGACGCAATCGTCACCATGCGCGGCGACCGCTACGTTTTGCCCGTCAAGCTCGAATATAAATCGCAATTCCCCGGCATCGTCCACGACCAATCCGCAACGGGCGCGACCGTCTTCATTGAGCCGCTCGCCGTCGTCAACCTGAACAACAGCGTTAAGCAGCTCGAAGCGGAAGAACGCCACGAAGTAGCCCGAATCTTGCGCAACCTAAGCGATGCCGTTCGTAAAAATCTCGACACGCTTGCCGCCAACGTAACGATTCTCGCCGACGTCGATTTGCTTTTCGCCAAGGCAAAGCTCGCGCGCGACATGAACGCCACGGAGCCGTTGCTTGAAGGTTTCACCGATTTGAAATCTGCGCGGCACCCGCTGATTGATTCGGCAAGCGTCGTGCCCGTTGACATTCAAATCGGCGAAAATTTTTCAATGCTTTTGGTTACCGGTCCGAACACGGGCGGCAAGACCGTTTCAATGAAGACGCTCGGCTTGCTCGCGCTAATGACGCAGGCGGGGCTTTACATCCCTGCGGCGAGCGGCTCGCGTATCGCCGTCTTCACGAATATTTTCGCGGACATCGGCGACGAACAATCCATTGAACAAAGCCTTTCGACTTTCTCGGCACACATGAAAAAAATAGTTTCGATACTCGGCGACGTGACGGCGACCGATTTGGTTTTGCTCGACGAAATCGGCGCGGGCACCGACCCCGACGAAGGCACCGCGCTTGCAATGTCAATCCTCGAACGGTTGTTGCAAATCGGCGCGGCTACTATCGCGACGACGCATTATTCGGAGCTGAAGACGTTCGCCTACTCGACCGTCGGCATTGAAAATGCTTGCGTCGAATTCGATTCGGAGACGTTGCGCCCGACGTACAGACTTTTAATCGGCATTCCCGGCGCAAGTAACGCCTTTGCAATCAGTCAACGCCTCGGCTTGCCGCAAAGTTTGATTCTGCGCGCCAAGCAACTCATCACCGCCGACCACGCCAACTTTGAGCAAGTCATTTCGGAGCTTGAGAATCAGCGCATGCTCTTTGAACAGCGCAACGCCGAAATCTTTGAACGTCAACAGCAAGTCATCAAGCACGAAAAAAAAATCGCCGAAATGCGCGACGAAATTGCCAAGACCAAGGGCGACATCATCCGCAAGGCGAAAGAAAAATCCGCCGCCATGGTGCGCGAGACCAAGCGCGAGGCTGAAGAGATTATCGCCGCGCTGAAAGAACAATTCGACGACGCGGGCGTCAAACGGCGGCAACAAGTCATTCAGCAGGCGCGCGACAAACTCCGCGAGGCTGAAATCGATTCGGCGACGGGCATTATCGCGGACAAGTTCGTCGGCACGCGCATTGACAAGAAGACGCTTTACGTCGGTGACACCGTTTACATCAAGCCGCTCGACCAAAAGGGCACGGTGCTTTCAATCGAAAAGGACGGCACGGAACTGATTGTTCAAATCGGCGCGCTCAGGACGACCGTCAAGCTTGCGTCGTGTCGTTTCGTCAGTCGCGGATCGCAACCGATTCAACCGCCGCCGCCCGTCACTAATCAAAATCGCGGCTCGACGGGCTTGTTGCAAAAGACAGCGACTGTTCGACGCAGCATTGACATTCGCGGCATGACCGTCGACGAGGCGGAACAGGTTTGCGGCAAATTCATCGACGACGCGCAACTTTCGGGGCTCAAGCAGATTTTGATAATCCACGGCAAAGGCACGGGCGCGTTGCGGCTGGGCGTGCATGATTATCTGCGCGGCAACGGCTCTGTTGCAAATTTCCAATTCGCCGACCAAGACGAAGGCGGCACCGGCGCGACGTTGGTTACGATACGTTAAGCGGGAGGGACTTTATTTGCCGAACAAAAAATTTTTCAGATTGTGCGCGGCGATTATTTTTTTCGTCGCAAGCACCGTTCAAGCCGCCGAACTCATCAGCACGGAAGATTTGGCGAAAATCAACAGCTGGGGCAACAATCGTCCGAGTAACGAACTTTACGTCCAATACAAAAGCGTTTTTGATAATCCGCTGTACTACAATCAGGAGACAGGCGCGATTAATTGGCCGACAAATGACGGCTTTGCGCAAGACCCCTACAGTCAAACGCTGGGCACGGGTACGTGGCTTGACCGCTTCGGCGCGGATACGGGCAAATTCGTTTGTCCCGCAGGTATTGATTACGGCAAACGTTCTTGCGCGCCGGGCACCGAAGACAGAGCCTACAGCGTCTTCGTAACGAAAGATTATACGATCGTGCAAGCCGGTTTAATTGCGCCGTGGTTCGACGAACAAGGTGGCGGCATTCAATATTTACTGCCCGACTCCGTGAAAAATCTGATTGATTCGGGCAAAATCCGCCGCGTCGAGCAACGGGAATTCGCGAGCAACGATCACGTTCAACACGCGATAATTTTGCAAGAAAATTCCATGGTAAGCAAAATCGTTGCCGAGCGCGCCGACGCCAAGGATACCGACCTTTGGTTAAATTTCTCCAAACGTTTCGGAGAACTCAAAAACGACGGAAAATATCACGGCAGCACGTTTTCGGCGGGCGTCGACAATCAACGCAATGAACATTGGCGCGACGGAATATTTTTCATTTACGGCACGACGAGTTACGCTTCCGGCACTGCCGACGCCAAAATTCACGATGCCCGCGCAGGGCTCTACACCGCTTACAAGAACAAAAAAAATTCCGCGTTTCTTTATGTCGATTACGGTTGGCAACGTCATCATCTTAACCGTTACGTCGACGAAATTTATTTGAACGCAAGCGCGAAATATCACAGTCAACTTGCCGAGGCGGGCGGCGAATTTAAGCACGACATTCACGCCGAGGACGGAAAAATTTGGCACGTAAGCCCGTTCGTCAACATGCAGGCTTCGTACCTCCATCAACCCGCCTACGTCGAAAAAATCACCAAAGATTTCGGGCAACGAGTCACGCTCAAAGACAACGTCTATGCCGCTACTCAAGCCGGCGTAGAATTTAAGCGCAACGTCAACAGCGGCAATTATGCGTTCCGTATCGGTTGCAAGTATTCGTTCGCGGGCAACGCCCCGAAAGTTCGTTTCAATTACGCCAATTACGACCAAACGACTTACCGCACGCATTACAAGCAAGACAAAGTTCATTTCGTCGCCGCGCTAAGCGGAAATTTCGATTTCAATGAAACTTGGCAAGCGACGTTCGACGCTGCGTTGCAAAAAGGCGCGCACGACCGCGACTTAACCGCAAGCGTCTTTCTTCGCAAGCGTTTTTAAAAATTCTTCGGAGGTGTTTTCATGTTTAAAAAGTTTTTCGGCGTCCTGATTGCCTTGATGATTTTCAACTCGGCGATCTGCGCGGCGGCGGAGTTGGTTATCTTCCACACCAACGACATGCATTCGCGCATTCAGGACACTGACGACCGCGGCGCAAGCGCGGGGCTCGCGGAAATGGCGGCGGCAGTCAAAACCGTCAAAGCCAAAAATCCCGCGACGCTCTGGCTCGACGCCGGCGACACTTTTCACGGTATGCCCATTATCACAATCAGCAAGGGCGAAAGTCTCGTGCCGCTCCTCAACACGGCGGGCGTCGACGCAATGACTGCCGGCAACCACGACTTCAATTACGGCTCAGCGCAGTTGGAACGGCTCGCCAAGCAACTCAAGTTCCCGCTCCTCGACGCAAACGTCGTGCGCAAAAGCAATGGCAAAACTGTCTTCAAGCCCTACAAGATTTTCAAAGTCAACGGCATCAAAGTCGGCGTGTTCGGCTTGTCGACACCCGAAACCGCTTACAAGACCAATCCCAAAAACGTCACGGACGTGGAGTTTCTGAATCCCGTCGACGTGTCCAAGGAAATGATTAAAAAGCTCCGCCCGAAATGCGACGTGCTTATCGCGCTCATGCACATGGGCGTTGACGCAAGCTCCGAATTCACCAGCGAACGCATCGCCCGCGAAACCGACGGCATTGATTTAATCGTCGACGGACACAGCCACACTGCGCTGCCCGAAGGCATTCGCATTAAAGACACGCTGATTGTCCAAACGGGTTATTATGAACATTTCCTCGGCAAGGCGACGATTGACGTTGAGAATCACAAAATCGTTTCCAAGAAAGCCGAACTCCTTGACGCCGACGAAATCAAAGCGATTTGCCCGAAGCCCGACAAGCAAATTCTCGACGAGCTGAAAGATGTCAACGCCAAGGCGGAAAAAATGCTTAACGAAGTTGTTGCCCACAGCGACAAGCACCTTTCAAGCGAACGGTTGCTCGTGCGCCGCAATGAATCCGAACTCGGCAACCTCGCGGCGGACGCGTTCCGTTGGACTGCCAAATCTGACATTGCCATTTGCAACGGCGGCGGCTTGCGTGCAGATTTGCCTGCGGGCGACGTCAGAAGGCGCGACACCATGGCTATCTTCCCGTTCGGCAACACCCTGCGCGTCGCCGAAATTAAAGGCTCGACCGTTCGCGAAATGTTGGAGCACTCGGTTGAATTTTATCCCGCGTCGTTCGGCGGCTTCCTGGATGTCAGCGGCTTGACTTTCAGCTACGACCCGTCCAAGCCCGGCAAACACCGCGTCCAAGATATTTTTATCGACGGTCAGCCGCTTGACGAGAATAAAACTTACACGATTGCCCTTGCCGATTTCCAGACCGCCGGCGGCGACGATTACACCATGCTCAAGGGTTTGAAGATTGTCGGCGAGTACGGCACCTTCGACGAAATTTTAGCCGATTATCTCAACCAAGTCGGCATGAGCGGCATTGAAGTCGGCAGAATCAAACGGCTCGTCGAAGTTCCGATTCCCGACGAAAAATAAGTTGCGCTCACGAAAAAATTTTCTTTGCCGCTTAAGTCGCGGCGTTTTTTTTTCGATAAATACTTATCGACCGAAAAACGGGAAGGAGGAAATTTTTAGTCGATGCGGTGTGGCAATTCGGTCACCGTTTCTTTGAAAATTGAATATCTGCTAAAACGGAGGATTGTTTCATGCTTTTTTATAAGGCACAAATAAATTGCACGATGAAAACCGACAGCGGCAATTCTGTTGAGGCGCGGCGCACGTGGCGCAACCAGCTAGGCGAATTGAGCGCGGCATTGAGCGAAGGCATTGACGGCGAACGCGTCAAGGTTTTGATTCACCGCGCCCGACAAAACGCCCTCCAAATGTTGGTCGCCGTCGACGGCTTCAAAGAACTCACTTCCGTGAAGTTGCGTAACCTCCTGGATAATTTCTTCGCCGACCACGACGAATTCGGTTTCAGCGGCGTCAAAGTTCGCGACTTGGAAGAAATTACCGCCAACAAATTCGGCAGAATCTTCGACAGAGCCAGCCACTCCGAAAACTTCAACTTCGACTACTACCAAATTAATCAGGATCTCGGACTTGACTGCCTTAACAATCGCACGTTCCGGCTCAACGAAGCGATTTGCCCCGTTAAACGCCTGTCGCTTGCCTCTGCCATGCGCGATTCCGAAAAGTTGCTTGCCGACGAAACCTTCAGGGAAGAATTCGCCCGTATTTACTCAAAGGAAAACGCCAAACATTTCTACGGGCAACCCGTTCATTACAAAATCCTCGCGGGCAAGGCAAGTGCCGCCTTCTCGTTGGCGAATCTGCTCGTCGCCACGCTTTACACCAACAAACGCCTCGTAAGCCGCCGAATCAACATAATCACCAACGTAACCGAAAACTGCTACGACGAAACCGACTTTGAAAAGATTTTTGAAAACGCGGCGGGCGGCACCGTGATTATCGAACTCAGCGGCGAACGCGTCAAAAGCGGGCAATTCGCGCACGCCTACGAAGAAGTCGTCGAATTCATTGCCGACACCGTCAAGCGTTATCAGCGCAACACGCTTTGCATTTTCGTCGAATCCGCCGACAAGCCCGGCTTTTCCGCGCAACTTACCGCCAAGCTCCAAGACGATTTGCACATTATCGAACTGCACGAAGGCGCGGGCAATCGCGAAACGGCGTTGGCTTACCTCAAGACGTTAATGACCGATTCCGCGACGACGCTTTATTCCGACGAAGAACTTTTGGAAGCTATGGGCGACAAGCTCACCTTCAGCGCGTCCGACATTTACAGCATCCGTGAAAAACTTTTCAACAGTTCCTTGAAAAACAAAACGTATCCCGCTTACCGCGAAGTCGACCGCTTGAACGTCAAAGGCGAAGAAAAGTCCAACGACGCTTATACCGACTTCCAAGAAATGATCGGGCTCGTCGAACAGAAGGCTTTGATTGAACAGATTATCGCCGCGCACCGCGTCCAGAAAATGCGGCTCGATATGAATCTCGACAAGCAAAAGGCGGCTTTGCACATGAGCTTCACGGGCACGCCCGGCACCGCCAAAACGACTGTCGCCCGCCTTATCGCGCAAATCCTTGCCCGCGACGGCGTGTTGAAGACCGGACGTTTCGTCGAATGCGGCCGCGCAGATTTGGTTGCCAAGTACGTTGGCTGGACGGCAAAGGCTGTGCGCGCCAAGTTCCGAGAGGCTCGCGGCGGCGTGTTGTTTATCGACGAAGCTTACAGCTTGTCCGACGGCGAACACGCGACCTTCGGCGACGAGGCGATTAATACCATCGTTCAGGAAATGGAAAATCACCGCGACGACGTGATTGTAATCTTCGCGGGCTATCCCGACAAAATGAAGGACTTCCTTGACCGCAATGAGGGCTTGCGCAGTCGAATCGCCTTCCACGTCGAATTCCCTGACTACACCGCCGACGAACTCACCGACATTTTCAAGCTTATGGCCAAGCGGCGCGGCTACGAAATTTCCGACGAGGTTGCCGACTACTGCAAGAAAATCTTCAAGCGCGTCGCCAAGAAAAAAAATTTCGGCAACGGCAGATTCGTCCGCACGTTGCTCGAACAGGCGTGGCTTAAGCAGTCTCAGCGCATCGTCAAGGAAAACGACGGCGGCACCGTCACCAAGGAAGATTTGATTAACTTCAAGGTTGAGGACTTCGACGTTAATCTCGATAAAAAATTCCGCAACGAACGCAAGTTGGGGTTCGCCAGATAAATTATTGCCGACAGTCTCGAAAATTCGGGGCTGTCTTTTTTTTGCAAGGGTTGCCGATTATACTTTGAACTTGTGAACTTCGTCCTGCAGTTGTTGTGCAAGCTCGGCGAGTTTCTGCGCGGCGTCCGACATTTCGTGCATGGTTGCCGCCTGTTCCTGCGTTGCCGCCGATACGTTTTGCATTTCAAGCGTCGATTGGCGGCTTATCGTCTGAACGTCTTCCATTGACTTGAGAATTTTTTGGCTCGTCAAATCGACCGCTTCAATATTTTGCATGGACGCATGAACTGTGGCGTTGAGTTTTTCGATTTGCGCCTCGATGTTGTTGAAAGCAGTGCCTGTTTCCGCGACGGATTGCGTGCCGGCCTTGACGCTGTGGTTGCCCTGTTCGATTGACTCGACGGCGGAATTGGTGTCCTGCTGAATCGTTGTTATGAGTTCGGAAATATTCTTCGCTGCCATGCCCGATTGCTCGGCAAGCTTGCGAACTTCTTCGGCGACGACGGCGAATCCGCGACCGTGTTCGCCTGCGCGGGCGGCCTCGATAGCGGCGTTAAGCGCAAGCAAGTTCGTCTGGTCTGCAATGCCGCTTATCGTCTCGACGATTGTGCCGATTTCGTCCGAACGCTTGCCAAGTTCGCGAACGACTTCCGCCGATTTGCTGACCTGCGCGGCGATGCCGTCTATCTGTTCGATTGCGAATTCGACTTTGCTGCGCCCGTCGTGAACGTTCTCGCGGCTCGCGGAAGATGCCTTGTCCATTTCAATCGCGCCGTTGCGGATGTCGTGAATTCTTGCAGCCATAGCTTGAATTTCCTTGCGCAAGTCGTTAATGGTGCTGCCTTCCTGCTTGGCGACACCTTCCGTCATGCTTACGGTATTTTGCGCGACGAGGTTGATTGAATCCGCCGTTTGAGAGCCGCTGGCAGTAAGTTCCTGCGACGACGCCGCGACGTGTTCGGCGGAGTCGGCAACGCTTGTAACCAGTTCGCGGAGTTTCTTCTTCATGTTGTTGAGCGAAGTCGACAGCGCGCCGATTTCGTCTTGAACCGTGACGGGCAAGTCGGCAATGCGCAAATCGCCCGCCGAAACTTTTCCCAACGCCTCGGACACGTCGACGAGCTTTTTCATTTGCTTACCGATAACGAACCACGACAGCACGCCCAACACCGCCATGATAACGAGCGTCGACACGATGACCGACATGATAAAATTTTTCTGGATGTCCATTTCCTGCGCGGGCAAGCCGACGAACAGCATACCGACAATCGTGGCCGACGCGTCCTTTATCGGCGAGTAAGCGCAGTTGTATTCCGAGCCGACGACTTCAGCCACGCCCGTATAATTTTTGCCGCCGCGCAGGACTTCGCCGATAACTTTTTCGGAAGCCTTGGTACCCGTCGAGCGTTGCCCGTCAGATTTTTTTACTGTCGTCGCAACGCGGGTGTCGCCTTGAAAAATCGTCACGTGACCTTTGCAAATGTTGCCCATGTAGTCGACGATTTAGGTATTGTCGTTCATTTGCTCGGTGCCCTTGAAAAGCGCACCGTCAACTACCTGCCAGTCGCCGGGATATTTGTATTGCATGATCTCCAAAATCGATTGGACATTCGATTCGGCTTTCATCTGCAACGAGATGCCGAAACCTTCGTCCGCGCTCCTGTAGCCCAAAACGCCCATGCACGCGCAGATTATCGCCACAAAAAAATTAAACGCCAGTACTGCCTTCGTCTGCAACATCATAAGTTCTTCGACCGCCTTCTGAAATGTTTTTTCTAAAAACTTCAAGCCGCCGGAAAAAATTCCTGCCGCCCCGAATATTTTTTTGCGCCGCGCCGCCGGGAACGTAAATCTGAATATTGACTGGAAAAAAATCTTTTGCTACAATCAACCGTAGAATTTATTCGGCTAAATCTTGAGGGGTGAACGCCTTGACAAAGGTATTTCAAGCGACGCACGTGGGGAAAGTGCGCGCGAACAACGAAGACGCGTTGGTTGTCATAGAGCCGGAAACATTCGTGGTGGCGGACGGCATGGGCGGCGCGTCGGCGGGCGAAGTGGCAAGCCAAATGCTTGTCGACACCGTCAAAAATTTTTTATCCAGAAGTCCCGCGCCGTGGGACGAAAAAATTTTGTCGCAGGCAATCTTGCTCGCCAACGACAAAATCTTGAACAGAGCGCGTCTCAATCCCGAATTGCGCGGCATGGGCACGACCGCGACGCTTTTATCGCTCGACGGCGGCAAGGCTTACTTCGCGCACGTCGGCGACAGTCGCCTTTACTTGTTGCGCAACAAGTACCTCGCGCAAATCACAGAAGATCATTCATACGTTGAGACTTTGGTTCGTCAAGGCGAAATCACTCACGAGGAAGCCCGGATTCATCCCATGAAAAACGTTTTGATTCAGGCTGTCGGAGCAGTGCCCGAAATCGAAATCGACGCAGCCAATTTTTCCGTACAGAGCGGCGATATTTTTCTGCTGTGCACCGACGGTTTGACCAACATGGTCGAAGATGAACTTATAGCCAAAATTTTATTGAGTGCGTCGAACCCCGCCGACGCGCTTATCGACGCCGCACTTGATGCCGGCGGAAAGGATAATGTTTCCGTTATCGTCGCAGGAGTTGATTAGACATGTGCCGCGATTTTTTTATTTGCGCGTTGAAATTTTTTCACGCATTGCGGGGCGCGATTAATTGCGCTTGCCGCATTGCCCACGACGCATTGATTTAAGGGACAAGGAACAAGGAACAAGTTTAAATCTCTTATCCCTTTTTCCTTGTTCCTAAGGAGGACACCATGATTCAGCGAGTCTTGAGCGGGCGATACGAGCTTGAGGAAAAAATCGGCAGCGGCGGCATGGCTGAAGTCTACAAAGCCCACGACAGACTTCTTGCGCGCCCCGTCGCAGTCAAAATCCTCCACGAGGCGTATCGCTCCGATATCGAATTCATCGAACGTTTTCACCGCGAGGCAAAATCCGCCGCCCGCCTTTCGCACCCGAATATCGTCAGCATTTACGACGTAGGCGTTTCCGGCAATGATCACTTTATCGTTATGGAGTACGTCCAGAGCAGCACGCTCAAGAAAAAAATCCAGGACGAAGGCCCGCTAAGTCTTTTGACCGCCACGCAAATCGCCAAGGACATCGCAAGCGGCTTGACGCACGCGCACGCCAACAATATCGTCCACTGCGACATTAAGCCGCACAACATCTTGATGACTGCCGACGGGCGCGCAAAGATTACCGACTTCGGGATAGCCCGCGCCGTCACCGAATCGACGCTGACTTACGGCGGCAGCGTTATCGGCTCGGTGCACTACTTTTCGCCCGAACAAGCTCGCGGCGGCGCGATTACTCCAAAGTCCGATGTCTATTCGCTGGGTATCGTCCTCTACGAAATGTTGACCAACCGTTTGCCGTTCACGGGCGAAAATCCCATCGCCATTGCAATGAAACATATCGAGGAAGAACCGATTTCGCCAAGCCGTTACCGTCCTCAAATACCGCCCATGCTTGAGGCTATCGTCTGTCGCGCAATGAGCAAAAGCCCCGAAATTCGCCCGTCAAGTTTTGAACTCGTGCAGGAACTTTCCAACGTCGAGGTAGCTTTGAGCGTGTCCGTCAAGAACGATCCCGACGCCACGCAAGTCTTGCCGCGAACAGAAATCCCGCCGCGCCGTTCAGTCCGTCAAGGGCTCGGTGCGCAAGTCACGACGCCCAAAGAAGACAAGCCCAAGGTTGCGCCCGCCGTCGAGTCCAAGCCGTTTTACAAGTCGAAACTGTTCATGATGATGATGCTGGTCGTCCTGCTTATCGGCTTCGGCGTCGGGATTTTCGGAGCGTTCGGCAAAGTCTGGACGAATCAAGAAACCGTCACCGTCCCCGAAGTCAAAGGCAAGCAGTTGGCGTTGGCGCGACAGATTCTTGAAGATAACCGCCTGCGCGTCAACGTCGCCGAAACTTACGACAGCAACGTCCCCGCAGGGCAAGTCGTCTCGCAAGACCCCGACGTGGGTAAAACCGTCAAGAGCGACCGTCTCGTTACGATTTACGTCAGCAAGGGCGGCGAAGCACTTGACATGCCCGACCTTGCGGGGCTTGCCAAGTCAGCCGCGATTGAACGCCTGCAAAAGCTCGGCTTGAATCTCGGCTCCGTCTACGAAAAGGATTCGCCGTCCGAACCCGGCACCGTCCTTTCGCACGACCCGACGACCGGCACCAAGATTAATCGCGGGCAGACGATTGATTTGGTAGTCTCGCGTGGTGAACCAAGAGTCGAAGAGCCGCCCGCTCAACGCAAAGAGTATTATCAAGATCCTGAACCCGACCGCCGCGAGCCAGAATCGCAACCCGAATCCAAACCCGTCACCGAGCCTGACACCGAACAGGAACCCGTTCAAAAGCCGGAACCTGTTCGCGAGCCCGAACCGCAACCCGAACCCGTTCAAGAGCCCGAACGCCAACCGCAATCCGCAAACTTCCCCGACATCCCCGCGCAGATTGACGTGCCGAGCCGCGACGACGACCAAGCAAAGGAGCGGTGATATGACAGGACGCGTTATCAAATTTTACAACAGCTTTTTCTTCGTGAAGGTCGACGACGAACTTATCCCCTGCAAGTTGCGCGGATTGCTCAAGCGCGACAAAAAAATCGGCAGCGCGGTTTGCGTCGGCGATTTTGTAGAAATTTCCAAGCTAAACGACAAAAGCGGCGTGATTGAAAAAGTTCAGTCGCGCCGTAATCTTTTATTGCGCCCGCTCGTCGCCAACGTCGACCGCGTGATTTTGACGTTTGCCTTCGACGCGCCGAAGTTACATCCGCTGTTGCTGAATCGGTTTCTGGTGCTTGCCGAGAAGTCCGCGCTTGACGAAGTGATAATCTGCGTGAACAAAATCGATTTGGTAGCGACGGAAAATTTTTTGGCGGAGTATGAGCCGCTGTACAAAGTGTTGCGCGTGTCGGCGTTGACGGGCGCGGGGCTTGACGAGTTGCGAAAAATTTTGTCGTCGGGCGTAACGGTCTTCGCGGGGCCGAGCGGCGTCGGCAAGTCGTCACTGCTTAACGCCGTCGATAAAAGCCTGCGCCTGAAGGTCGGCAAGGTCAGCGAAAAAATTCTGCGCGGCAAGCACACGACGCGCATTTCGGAGCTGTTGGTGTTCGGCGACGGCTTTCTGGTCGACACGCCCGGTTTCAGCGCGGTTGACTTGACGGAGGCAGGCATCGACAAAAATAATCTGCGCCTGTGCTTCAAGGAGTTCGGCGCGTTCGCCAACGCCTGCAAGTTCATGAACTGTTCGCACAGCCACGAGCCTGATTGCGCGGTCAAGGCCGCCGTCGCCGGCGGAGAGATTTTGCGCGAACGTTACGAATCGTATCTGACGCTGCTGAGCGAAGTCTGAATCACTGCCTCAACTCGACGCCGAACCAATCAACTGCCGAGTCCCATTGATAGTACAGTTCGCAAGTCTTTTCCGTCCCCCACTGCTTGTAGACGAAAACAAGCGCGTCACCCGCCGCATGAAATTCGTCGATATAAAATTCGCGGTCAATCAGCTTGCGCATGTCCAGCGTGTCGAAATATTTAACCCACACGCCGTCGCGTTCGCCGATGACTTTCATTGAGCCGCCGCCGCCCGTCTCCGTCGCCAGCAGGTAAAATTCGCGCCCGTCGTCGCTTGTTATCGGGTAAATCGTCGTCCGCCCCTCGAACACGAACACCGGCACGCAATTTGCAACGTCACTGCCGCCGAACCTGCTTGCGTCGTCAAAAATTTTTTGCTCCTCCGCGGAGGTTTTGGCTTGCGACATTTGGTTTTCAAGCAACGTCGCGTCGAAGTGAAAGTAAAGATTTTCGCCGAACAGCACGACGCCCTTTGATTCGTCGCCGCCGATTTGGTTGCCGCCGTCGATTGACAGCGTGAAGAATTCCGAGCCCAAGCCGATTGAGCCGAGCGATTCGCCCAACGTCAACTGCATTGCCGAAGCCTGCGCGGACATCATCACGAAGACGACCGCCGCGATTAAAATTTTCCTGAACATGCCAAGCAACTCCTTTAAGAAAAAACAGCCCCGACTTTGAGCCGAGGCTTAAATTTTTTGCGCGATTAAATTCTGACGACGCCGAGGATTTGAATTTCAACGGATTGATCGATTTCGGCGTGCGATACGATTGTCAAGCCCTGCACCGAACGTTCGACGAGCTTGCGGAAGTACAGGCGCACGGCGGGGCTTGTAAGCACGACGGCGGGGTAACCCTGATTGGCGAGCTTTTCCAGTTCGTTGTTCAACGAAGCCAACATGCGGCGCATAGAATCCGGGTCGAGGCTGACGTATGAGCCGTGGTCTGTGCGTTGCACCGCGCCGACGATTCGATTTTCCAGCGCGGGGTCGAGCGTGATACACGGCAGCATGTTGCCCTGAACGACTTGATGAGTGATTTGGCGTCCCATTGCGTGGCGCACGTATTCCGTCAAAATTTCGGGATCCTTCGTGGCGCGGGCATAATCTGCCAAAACTTCCATAATCGTCGCCATATCGCGAATCGAAATACGTTCGTTGAGCAAGTTCGCCAAAACCTTTTGAATTTCGCCGACGCCCAACAGTTCGGGAACAACTTCGTCGACGAGCCCCTGATTGGACTTCGCAAGGTTGTCGATAAGGTTTTGCGTCTCCTGACGACCGAGGATTTCGGAGGCGTGTTGCTTGATGATTTCGGTCAAGTGCGTCGCCAAAACCGACACGGCGTCGACGACGGTGTAGCCGTTGAGTTCGGCGCGTTCGCGGTCGCTTTCGGGTATCCAAATGGCGGGCAGTCCGAAGGCGGGCTCAATCGTCTCAATGCCGGGAATTTCCTCAAAGACGGTGCCGGAGTTCATTGCAAGGAAGTGGTCAAGCACGAGTTCGCCGCGAGCGATTTCCATGCCCTTGAGCTTGATTATGTACGAGTTCGGCTTGATTTGAATGTTGTCGCGGATACGAATCGTCGGGACGACCAAGCCCAAGTCGAGCGCGAGCTGTCGTCGAATCATTACGATACGGTCGAGCAAGTCGCCGCCCTGCCCCGTGTCGACAAGCGGTATCAGCGAATAGCCGATTTCCAATTCCATCGGGTCAACCTGCAAAAGCGAGATGATATTTTCGGGACGCGTCGCTTCTGTCTTCTCCTGAACGTGTTGCTGTTCTTCGGTCGTTTCGGCGACGGCGGCAGTCTTTCTGTGCAGACTGTAGCCGATAAACGCGCAGACGCACGCCAAGCTGAAGAACGGAACGCCGGGCAAGCCGGGGACGATTGACAGCATGAGCAGGACGCCCGTGTTGATAAAGAATATGCGTTCGTTGTTAAAGAGCTGCTTGACGATGTCGTTGCCCAAGTTGCCTTCGGAGGCGGCGCGCGTGACGATAATGCCCGTTGCGGTCGAAATCAACAGCGCGGGGATTTGACTTACCAAGCCTTCGCCGACGGTCAGCAACGTGTAGGTTTGCAGAGCCTCAACAGCCGCCATATCGCGTTGCGCCATGCCGATAACGAAGCCGCCGCCGATATTAATCAGCATGATGACAATCGCGGCAATGGCGTCGCCCTTTACGAACTTTGAAGCACCGTCCATTGCGCCGAAGAAGTCAGCCTCGCGCTGAATCTTTTCGCGGCGAACTTTAGCTTCTTCGTCGGTAATCGCGCCCTGATTCAAGTCGGCGTCGATAGCCATTTGCTTACCGGGCATTGCGTCCAACGTGAAACGCGCCGAAACTTCCGCGACGCGCTCCGAGCCCTTCGTTATGACGATAAAGTTTATGATGACGAGGATTATGAACATGATAAAGCCGACGACGGGATTGCCGCCGACGACGAAGTTGCCGAAAGCCGTAATGACTTCGCCCGCGTTGGCGTTAATCAAAATCAGTCGCGTCGCCGAGATGTTCAGAGCCAATCGAAACAGCGTCGTCACGAGCAAAAGCGACGGGAAGACCGATAAATCCAAAGCCTCCTCGTTGTAAATCGCGCTCATTATGACGACGAGGGCGATTGTTATGTTCAAACAGATAAGCAAGTCCAAAAGCGCGGTCGGCAAAGGAATAATCATCATGATAACGATCATGACGAGCGTCACCGCGATTATTACGTCGCTGTACTTTTGGATAAGCGAGCCCAGCGAGCGGGGTTCGCCCAAGAGTTCGTCGGTTGTCGGTGCGGGCATGTGAGTTTCTCCTCAAAAAATTTTTTGTCATGTTCAAGCGCGATACACAGATTAAAATATGACTAAGCGGCGGTGCGGTGTTTGATTCGGTAGACGTAAGCGATAATCTCGGCGACGGCCTGATACAGCTCTGCGGGCACGACACCGCCAATGTCAACCGCCTCGTAAAGGGCACGCGCAACTGGTTTGTTTTCGACGATTATGACGCGATTTTCGCGCGCTACCTGCTTGATTCGTTCGGCAACGCGATCTTGACCCTTCGCGACTACCGTCGGAGCGATCATGCCCTTGGAGTATTTCAGCGCAACCGCCAAATGCGTCGGGTTGGTTACGATAACGTCGGCCTTCGGGACTTCGCTCATCATGCGTTGCATTGCCATTTGCCGCTGTTTCTGCTTAATCTTGCCCTTGATTTGCGGGTCGCCTTCCACCTGCTTGTATTCGTCTTTGACTTCCTGCTTGCTCATCATCAAATCCTGCGTCGTCTGCCACGTCTGATAGGCGTAGTCGGCGATTGCCATGACCATTATCACGCCGATAACTTGAAACGCCATTGTGAAGATTATATCCGCCGCCGTCGCCAACGATTGCGGCAGGTCGAAGAAAATAAATTGCGGCAGATACGGGATTTCGTCCTTCAGATACATGTACAGGAAGAAGCCGATAACGATTATCTTGAAGATTGACTTGCACAGTTCGACGAGCGAGCGTTTGGAAAAGATTCGCCCGAAGCCGTTAATCGGGTTGAGGTTTTCAAGTTTCGGTTCGAGCTTTTCGGTCGAGACAACGAGCCCGACTTGGAAAATGTTTATGCCCATCCCGACGATTAGAATCGCGAACATAACGGGCATGACGGTTTTCGCCAGCAGAATCATTATGCCGATAAACAGTTCGCTGATACCTTCGGTCGACATGCTCTGCGCCAGGTGCCCGTAAAGATAAATGGTATATTCGGCGATGTTGCCGTAAATGTATTCCCAGAGGACGCGCAAAATCAGGAAGCCGATAAGCAGGACGAACGCCGTATTGAGCTCTTGACTGCGCGCGACTTGCCCTTTTTTGCGCGCGTCCTGCCGCTTTTTTTCGGTCGGTTCCTCAGTCTTTTCGCCGTCGAAGCGTTGCAGGTCGAAGACGAAAATTTTCAATTCGTCGTCAAGGGACGAGGGTTTTGAGTGCAATGGAGATATGCGCGTACATTTCATTAAACATCACGTCCAGGAACAGGATATAAAACGGCAACATCATGGCGACCATACCCATGCCGATCATCAAGTGCATTGGTATGCCGACGACGAAGATATTCATTTGCGGCATCGTGCGGGCGAGGATGCCCATGCCGACGTTGGTCAGCAGAATCGCGAAGGTGACGGGCAAAGCGATTTTCATGCCGTTCATAAAAATGCCCGCCGTGAAGTCGTTCATAAGCTCCGGCAACGATTGACTCCATACCGCCGAATCGAGCGGGATAATGCGGAAACTCTCCGTCAGCGCGCCGAGTATCACGTGGTGCCCGTTGGTTATCAGGAAGTAAATTATCGACAGGTTGTAGAGAAACGTTCCGATAAGACCGGTTTGCTGTTGCGTGGTAGGATCCATCATGCTCACGACCGCGAAGCCGACTTGCATGTCCATAATCTTGCCCGCCGCGTTTATCGCCGAAAGCGTAATGTAGCCGACGAGCCCGATAAGCCAGCCGATAAACATTTCGCGAACGACAGTGAACGCGAACAGCAAAACCGTTGCGGGAGCCTCAATGACGTACATTTTCACGACGACGGGCGTTAGCAACACCGCGACGGCGACCGCCGTAAGTGCCCGCAGACGATAGGAAACGTTCATGCTGCCGAAGAACGGCGAAATAAAAAAAATGCCGCTCGAACGCGAAAGCACCAGCAAGAACGCCGCCACTTGCCCTTGAAACACGTCGAAAAAGTCAATTTCCGTCAAACTCTCGACCTCCCGGCAAGGTGTTCGTGCTCAGCCGATACGCGTCGGCAAGCCGATAAATATTCCCGAAAAGAACTCGACCATGATTCTTAACATCCATGGTCCGAAGATAAGAATCGCCACGAAGACCGCGATAATCTTCGGAATGAAAGCCAATGTTTGCTCTTGAATCGAAGTCGTCGCTTGAAAGACGCTGACCGCCAAGCCGACTGCCAAGCCCAAGCCCAACATTGGCGCGGACACAAGTAAGACGACCATCAACGCCTCTTGACCAAGCTGAATGACCAAATCCCCCGACATGACACGCACCTCCGCTATCGGAAACTGACTATTATCGAACGAATCAGCAAATGCCAACCGTCAATCATGACGAACAGCAAGATTTTGAACGGCAGGGAAATCATGACGGGCGGCAACATCATCATGCCCATCGACATAAGCGTCGTGGCGACAATCATGTCAATGACGATAAACGGCACGTAAAGCATGAAGCCGATTTGAAACGCGGTTTTCAGTTCGCTTATCATGAATGCGGGAATCAGCACGAAGGTCGACACGTCTTCTTGAGTTTCGGGACGTTCGGCGTCCGCCAAGTTCACGAACAACGCCAAATCCGCCTCGCGCGTCTGCCGGAACATGAATTCGCGCATGGGCTCCAGAACGTTGGTTATCGCCTCTTCCTGCGATATTTGTCCCGCCAAGTAGGGTTGCAAGCCGTTGTCGTTCGCCTGCGACCAATACGGTGCCATTATGTAAAACGTAATGAACATTGCCAGCGAGACGATAACCTGATTGGGCGGGACGTTTTGCGTTGCCAAAGCGTTGCGCAGGAAGCCAATTATCACGACGATTCGTATAAACGAAGTCGTCATCATCAAGATACCCGGCGCGATTGTCGCCAACGTCAAGACCGCGATAACTTGCAACGTCGAGGCGACCTGTTCGGGATTTTCCGCCGTGCCGACTTCCACGTTGACGCTTGGGATAATCGGTGCCGCCTCCGCCGCGCAGGTTGTCATAAGCACGACCGCCGCGCAGATTAGAAAAAATCTTGTCACTTACCACTACCTCTTTTAAAGAGCGGGATTTTCTTGACGAGCCCCGACAGCGTGCCGAATTCTTGAGAAAACATATCGCCCGAATTGATTGACTGCGCGTGCAGGTGTTCGATTAAATCTTTGTCGGTTATCTCGCCGAGCAAACTTATATTGTGATCTGTTACTCCTAACAAAAACACTCTGCCGGCCATTTCAACAGTGCAGACAGAGCGATTCGGTCCCAGTGGCAAATTTTCCAGAATCCTGCCGCCGCTTGCCGACATGCGCGCCGCGTTGAAGCGTCCGCCGATAAATCTTGCGGCGAAGTACGCCATAACCAACACGACGGCGAACACGGCGAACAGGCTCACAAGATAAGCGAGCGTCGACCACCACGAGACTCCGGAGGGTCTTGGATCGACTTCTTCGTAGCCTTCCAAGTACCCGCCGGCAGCCTCACCGGAGCCGCCAAAATAAATCAAAGTAATGAGCACGAGCGCAGCCGGGAGATAAAGTTTTATTTTTCCGGTCATCAGCCGACGGCTTTACGCACGGCCTCAAGCACGCGATCCGCTTGGAAGGGTTTGACGATAAAGTCGCGCGCACCCGCTTGGATTGCCTCAATGACCATGGCCTGTTGTCCCATTGCGCTGCACATGACGATTTTCGCGCTCGGGTCGATTTTTTTAATCGCCTTGACTGCGGATATTCCGTCCATTTCGGGCATCGTGATATCCATCGTCGTCAAATCGGGACGCAGTTCGTTAAATTTTTCGACTGCTTTCATGCCGTTTTCGGCTTCGCCGACGACTTCGTAACCGTTTTTGGAAAGAATATCCTTGACCATCATTCTCATGAAAGCCGCGTCGTCGACGACCAAAACTCGTATTGCCATAATACATCTCTCCCGTTAAAGATTTAAGTTTCAATTCAAATCGCGAAAACAATATCTTAGGCTTTTGATTATAGCCGATACTTTAAAAATCGGCAAGACTTGTATTTAGGTTAAGCCTGTCGAAAATTTTTTACTGTAAATGTGCGGCGCGTTCGGCGGGCGTGGCGATTTCGGTTATTCTGACGCCGAAATTTTCGTCGATAACGACGACCTCGCCTTTAGCAAGGAAGTGACCGTTTACTTGAATTTCGACGGGTTCGCCCGCCAACTTGTCAAGTTCAACGATTGAACCTGCCGCCAAGTCCAGAATTTCTTTAATTGTTTTTTTCGTGCGACCGAGTTCAACCGTCACTTGCAACGGCACATCCAGAATCAAGCCGATATTCGCCTCGTTGATTTGTACCGGCTCCACGGAAAGGGGCGTGAACTGCGCGGGCGAAACGGGCATATTTGTTACGACATTAGGCTGCATATTATTTCCCCCATAACCGTAACCCGGCGGCGGATAGCCTTGCGGCGGGTAACCCTGTTGAGGCGGCGGATAATTTTGCTGAGGCGCGGCGGGTGCTGCGGCAGGTTGCGGCGGTGCAGGAGCAGATTTTTGCGCGGGTGCGGGCGCAGGCGGAACTTCCTCTTCGCCGCCGCCCATTAAGGCTTCAACCATTTCCTTTGCGACGTCAACCGAAAGAATCTGCATGATCTCGCTGTCGATTAAGCCGTCGACTTCCATGCGGAACGACGCCCGAACCATAGGCTCGGTGCTGTCGGTCATGGCGAAGTCTTCCTTGCCGAAGTCGACGAGATTGACTTTGGGCGGTGATATGTCGATTTTCTTGTTGAACATCGTCGACAGGCTTGTAGCGACCGCGCCCATCATCTGGTTCATTGCCTCGCCGACCGCGCTCATGTGAATTTCGTTGAGTTCGGTATCGGGGTGCGTGCCGTCGCCGCCCATCATCAAATCGGCGATAACTGCGGCGTCCGTGGCTTGAATCGCGAAGACGTTGTTGCCGTCAATGCCGACGGTGTAAGCGACTTCGACAACGAGGTACGGCAACGGGTAATGTTGCTGAATGACGTTCATGGGCGCGACGAAAACCGAGGGCGTCGTGATATTGACTTTGTGACCCAACAGGGTTGAAAGCGTCGTTGCCGCGCTGCCCATTGAAATGTTGCCGATTTCGCCGAGCGCGTCCTTTTCTATATCCGACAATAAGCCGCTGTAATCTTCGCCGCCGTCGCCGCTGTCGGGAGCCGCCGGTGCGTCGCCGCCCGAAGAACTGTCATTAGAATCGCCGCCGCCGGCACCTGCCAACAGAGCGTCTATTTCAGCTTGAGACAAATCACTCATCATCAGCCGCATCCTCTCCTTTTTCTACGATTTTGGTTATCTGTACCGCCAGCTTTTTGCCGAAGGTACCGGGTCTGCAATAGAATTTGGCATTCGTGCCTATCATGCACGGGAAGTCTTCCTTGACTTTGGTATTAAGTTGAAGCACGTCGCCGAAGCCCAACGTCAGGAATTCGCGGATTGTGATATTCACGCGCCCGACTTCGACAACGAACGGGACTTTTGTTTTGTTGAGTTTTCTGCGGATAACGTCCGTATGCCCGCCGTCGTCGTCCTTTGCTACCGACGCCGCGACCCAGAAAGTCGTCGTCAACTTCGACATAATCGGCTCAAGTACTAGGTAGGGTATGCAAATATTCATCATGCCTTCGACTTCGCCGAGCTTTGTCTGCAACGTGACGATAACGACCATGTCGTTGGGCGGGACGATTTGCGTGAATTGCGGGTTTGATTCCGTCGCCTCAAGGACGGGATTCATGGGCGTGACGTTCGACCAAGACTCTTGAAAACGCTCCATTGCCGAATTGACAAAACGGCGCATAACCGCATCTTCAATTTCGGTCAGCACGCGGGTTTTAATGGCTGTGGTGCCGTCGCCGCCGAAGACGCGATCCAAGTAAGCGAACGCGATTTCCGAGCTTATCTCGAAGATAATGTTGCCCTTGAGCGGCGGGACGCCCAATATTGTTATGACGCTCGGATTGGCAAGCGATTGAACGAATTCCTGATAAGTCAGCTGTTCGACCGACGCCACGTCGACGTTTACCAACGTGCGCAGGTGCGAACTCATGTAAGTGTTGAGCAAGCGCGCAAAACTTTCGTGAAGCATGTATAACGTGCGAATCTGGTCTTTGGAAAATTTATCGGGGCGTTTGAAGTCGTAGACTTTGATTTTTTTTGCGGTCTCTTCGCGCTTGAGTTCTTCAAGTGACGTTTCGCCCTCGTTGGCGGCGGCAAGCAGCTTGTCTATTTCTTCCTGGGTTAAAATATCCACGGACGAGCCACCACCTTACTGCAAGAGGAAACTCGTAATGTAAACGTCATAGACAGCACCGGAGCCCAATGCCATGTTGAGCGCGTCTTTAAGACCTTTTTTGAATTCTTCCTGCTTTTCGGCGTCGAAGTCTTCGATTGACGCGCCGCGCAGATATTGAGTGGCGGCGTCGTTGACTTTAACTTCGGCGTCGGGCAGGAGCGAATGAGTTTCCTCGTTGACGACAGATTTTTTACCGGGGTTAAATTCGGCGATAATGCTTGCCTTGAGGAATTTGTTGCTGCGCGCGCCGCCGACGTTAACGAGAATGCCTTCTTTGGCGTCGCCGAGCTTGACGAAAACGCCCGCGTCATGATAGCGCGCCCCAACGTCGTCTTCGCCGGAGCCGCCGCCGGGAATGTCGCCCATAACTTTTGTCACGACGAAAAGCGAAATGCCCGCCGCCAACGCCAAACCGACGATAACAAGCACGGCGATTAAGATTATGGTTTTCCGCTTAGATTGCGCAGGAGGCGGAGGCGGTGCCGCTGTTGTCTCCTCGACGTCCTTTTCTTCATCCGGCATAGTTTTTCCCCTCCACGATTACAGTTGCTTCAGCGCACGGCGATATTTCATCACGCGGCGCACGACTTCTTCGGCGGTCTCTTCGACAATGAATTTTTTTTCATTGACGAGCGTGATTACGGTGTCGGGCGTCGTTTCGATTGTTTGAATCAGTTCCGCGTTGAGGATAAATTCTCCGCGCTGTTTCGAGTCCGAATTGAATCTCGTGAGCTTAATCATTGGTTGACCTCCTGTTTTGGTTTTGCTGAAAATCTTCGCCGCAAAGTTTCAAATCCCTTTCAATATCAAATCAAAAATTTTGCAGGAATATTTTACACCGCACATACGCATTGTCAATACTTGGGGACAAGCGGCAAGGAGCGAGCAAAGGAAGTATACCCGCTTCCATACCCTTGCGCAAAATCTTTCCGAACGCCAAAAATTTTTTTATAGCTTGCAGGAATTTTTTCACGTAAGGTAGAAAGAGTAACTCCCCCAAAAGTATACCTAGGTTTTTTTCAGACAGGAGGATGATGGCAGACCCGGTTATTGATTTTCGCTGACGCCCGCACCGTTTATCGTCAGGCATAATTTTTTTCATTGGTTGTGGAAAAATTTTTCGGCAAGTGTTATAATGGCGGGCATGAAATTTTGATTTGTGATTAAAGTCGGAGGTGTCCTTTCATGGCAGAACGTGAAATCAAATATCGCGGCTTAAAAACTTTTCAAATATTCAGCGGCGAGATGAAGAGCGTTTGGATCTACGGTTTCTATCTTAAGCGCGGGACTTACGGTGACCCCGGTCCGCAAGCGCATATCTTTGTCTACGAAAACGGCTACGAGGGTTATCGCGTGGACTCAAAAACTATCGGGCAGTTCACGGGGCTGGTCGACAGGACAGGCAAAGAAATTTACGAAGATGATATAGTGTCACTGGACGACGGGCGTATAGGCGTCGTGAGTTTTCGCGGCGGGTGCTTCGTCCTCGAATGCAGCAACCAAATGCGCCAAGCTCTTTATGACGTTCAAACTTGGCAAATGACGATTTTGGGCAACACGTTTGAAAATCCCGAATTGCTTGTCAGTGTCACTGCGCCAAAAAAAAACGAACAAGAAAATCAAGAACTCGAATTGGAACAATTTGAACCGGAATTCGTCGCAAGGAAGTGAGCCGCATGTTCAAGAAAATTTCGGCGGCACTTCTGATAAGCGTCCTCGCGTGCGGAAGCGCGGCTCAAGCTTACGACCTGCCAAAACTTAAGCCCGACAAAGCAGTCTCCCAATCTGCTCGAACGCCGAAAAAGCCGATGCTTAAAAGCGATTGGCAGGGCGCGGAGCTGTTTGAACAGGCAATTAAGGCTCGTTTGGCTCTCGGCAAAGATCTTGCGCCCGACGACCCTGCGCGGGTTCCGGCAGATAAAAATTATGTGTTCGTCGCTTTCTACAACGACGCGCCGTATTTTCTGGACAAGTACTCAATCAAGATTCGCAAGAGGTCTGACGGCGTACGCGTTTGGGAACAAAACATTTTCCCGATAACCAAAAAGTTTTCGCCCAGGAACGCCACGTCGACGCATCAGAAATTTTGTTTCATTGATGGAAAATTTTTCAACTCGACCAAGGCCAAAGATGCCATTGCAGATTTGACTGACGAAGCGGGCAGAATTTTCCTCCTGGAATGTTTCAAAGTCGGCTATTATTTCGCCTTTGGAGAAGAGGCGACAGGAAATTAACTGACGGACAAAAAAATCGTCGCTCGGTTGCGGGCGGCGATTTTTTGTTTGGAACAGGTACTTTACAACTTCAAGCGGGCGTTCGGAAAGTTCAGCGTCGCAAAGTAGTCGTCCAAGGTCTCTGCGCGGCGAATCAGCTCAACCGTGCCGCTCTCGCGAATCAAAAGCTCCGCGCTCCGCAACTTGCCGTTGTAGTTGAAGCCCATGGCGTGACCGTGCGCGCCCGTGTCGTGAATGATAACCACATCGCCGACGTCAATCTGCGGCAGGTGGCGGTCGATGGCGAACTTGTCATTGTTTTCGCACAGCGAGCCTGTCACGTCGTAAATCTCGTCGCAGGGCGCGTTCTCCTTGCCCAAAACCGTGATGTGGTGATAGGCGTCGTAAAGCGCGGGGCGCATCAAGTCCGACATGCACGCGTCGAGCCCGACGTAATTTTTGTAAGTGTTCTTCTTGTGCAGGACGGTCGACACGAGCCAACCCGCCGGCCCGGTCATTGCGCGACCGCTTTCCATTGCCAAGCGCACGTTGCCCAAGCCGTTCGGCACCATGATTTCCCAAAAAAGTTTCTTAATGCCGTAGCCGATCATTTTCAAATCGACGGGCAATTCGTCGGGGCGATACGGTATGCCGAGCCCGCCGCCCAAGTTCACGAACTCAAAATCTATGCCAAGCTGTTGTTTAATCTTCGCGGCAAGCTCAAACATAATTCGCGCCGTGTAAATGAACGTCGACGCCTTGCGCTCGTTGGAGGCAATCATCGTGTGCAAGCCGAATCGCTTAATGCCCTTGTCCAAGCAAATCTTGTAAGCCTCAAAAATCTGCGCGCGCGTCAAGCCGTATTTCGCCTCGGCGGGGCGTCCGATTATGTCGTTGCCGTCGTTCATGATGTCGGCAGGGTTGTAGCGGAAGGAAATTATTTCGGGCAAGCGGGCGTTGCGCTCAAGATAGTCGATGTGCGTTATGTCATCGAGGTTGATAATCGCGCCCAAGTCCAGAGCCTTGCGGAATTCGTCGGCGGGCGTGTCGTTCGATGTCAAAATAATTTTTTCGCCGGTGACGCCTGCCGCTTCGCTGATAAAAAGTTCGGCGATTGAACTGCAATCGGTGCCCGCGCCGTCACGAGCCATAATCTCCACCAGATACGGATTGGGTGTCGCTTTTATTGCAAAGTGTTCGCGGAAGTCGGGTGCCCAGTCGAACGCCTTGCGCAATCGCCTGAAGTTCTCGCGGATATTTTTCTCGTCGTAAATGTGAAACGGCGTCGGGAATTTTTTTATCACTCCGCGCAGGGCGGCTTCGGTCAGCGGGAATGTTTTCGGCGTGTGGAAAGTTTCTGCGTGATTTTCGTTTGTCATCGATTAACGCCTCCGAAAAATTTTTTGTATACTTTGTGCAAGATTATATCAAAAGTCATTGCAAAAAAAAATCCCCGCCGTGTTGACGGGGATAAATTTTTTATGCCGCGCAGATTTCACACGAGCTTACTGCCGCTGATTTTGTACTTGAAACCGTTGATGTTGAAGCTTGTCGCCGTGTAGTTTTTAAGTGTGACGGCATTGGCAGTCGAGTCAACCTTGAAAGCAATCGTCTTGGCAGAGGCGTTGACGGAAGCAGTGAACGCGCCCGTTATCAAAAGCATGTCGTCGTTTTCAAATCCGCTGATAACGTCTTTGCCTTCGCCGCTCCTGTAGAGGAAAACGTCCGCGCCGTCGCTGCCGTAAAGCGTGTCGTTACCTGCGCCGCCCCAAAGCGTGTCGTTGCCGTTCTGCCCGTAAAGTTTGTCGGCATTCACGCCGCCGTCAATGAAATCGTCGCCGTTCGCGCCGTAAAGAATATCCTTGCCCGCGCCGCCGCTTATCGTGTTGTCGAGGGCATTGCCCGTGATTTTGATTGCCTTCGTACGTGAAGACGCATCCGCCTCTGCTATACCCGCTGCCAAAGTCGTTGCGCCGGCTGTGTTGTCCAAAACCAAGCCGCCGACCAGCGTGGTGTATTCGTTGCCCGTCGCGTCGATTATGGCGAATTCTTTGCCCTTGCCGTTCGTTATGGTGAGGGTATTTTGACCGACAGCAAGCAGGACGTTGGAGCCGTCGACGGTCGCGCTTGAGACCGCCGCGCCGAGTGAAATTTTGTCGCCCGCCGCGTAGTCGGCGATGATGTCGTTGCCCGCGCTGTAGACGAAAAGGTCGTTGCCTGCACCGCCCCATAACGAATCATTGCCTGCGCCGCCGTGGAGGGTGTCTGCGCCGTTCTGTCCGTAAAGTTTATCGGCATTCGCGCCGCCGTCAATGAAATCGTCGCCGTTTTTGCCGTAGAGAATATCTTTGCCGCCGCCTCCGAGGATTGAGTTGTCGAGCGCGTTGCCCGTGATTTTAATCGCCTTGGTGCGAGCGGTGGCGTCCGCCGTGACAATGTCCGCGTCCAAAGTCGTCGCGCCGTTGCTGTCGGTCAGCGTCAAGGTCGTGGAAATTTCGATATTGAGCGTGTCGAGGCTTGCCGCGCCGACGAGCGTGATTTTTCCGTCGCCGACCGTTACGATAATGTCTTCGCCGACCGTTTCTTTGGAGTAGGAGCTACCTGCAATACTGAGCGTCGACGTTTCGTTGAAGCCCGTGATTGTATCGTTGCCGTCGCCGGAGGCGTAAGTGAACAAAACATTTTCTCCTTTGTAATAAGTGAAAATGTAATCGTCACCTGCACCGCCCGTAATTGTCACGTTGGAGCCGTCATTGATAATGGTGTCGTCGCCGTCACCTGCGTTGATTGTGGCATTGTCGGGTGAGCTGAGAGTTTCATCCTGTCCGGTTTTGCTGTTCCATTTAGGGGTTGTTGGTAAACTCAAGTAAAAGAAAAACATAAGCAGTTCTCTGATAAAATGAGTTTGAAAGAAGTGAACAACTTATGTCAAATTCATTTTACCACAAAGATTTAACCGACGCTCAATGGA
>Ga0310697_10001036_pt1 | contig 34090 bp, 31 predicted proteins | sample 172DNAGHGlowgp2_FD_203883 | JGI IMG/M metagenome (GOLD analysis project Ga0310697, IMG submission 203883) | Sheep rumen microbial communities from Palmerston North, Manawatu-Wanganui, New Zealand - 1728 DNA GHGlow gp2 (v2) (version 2) | ecosystem: Host-associated > Mammals > Digestive system >... | reverse complement strand
GTCTCAGTACCAATGTGGGGGACCTTCCTCTCAGAACCCCTACTGATCGTCGGCTAGGTGGGCCGTTACCCCGCCTACAACCTAATCAGACGCATCCCCATCCTATAGCGATAAATCTTTGCTTCTCGTCAGATGCCATCAAAGAAGAACATAGAGCATTAATTCGACTTTCGCCGGGCTATTCTCTACTATAGGGAAGGTTGGATACGCGTTACTCACCCGTGCGCCGGTCGCCGACAAGGAAAGCAAGCTTTCCTCTCGCTGCCCCTCGACTTGCATGTGTTAAGCCTGTAGCTAGCGTTCATCCTGAGCCAGGATCAAACTCTACATTGTATATTTTTTATGCTTCGCAGAAAAAATCTACAGCTTCCGTCGTCGCTCAGCATAGCTCAAGCAAGCTTCTTTGACCTAAAGGTCAAAGTGTGGCGTTGCAATGGCTCTGCATTCGCTCCTAGGAACCTTGTAAAATTCCTGCATGTTTTCTCTGTATGCTCAGAACGATTCTATCCGGTAGTATTTATTGAAGCTTGACGGTTTGACTTTTATACCCAAGAACACACATAGGTGCTCTCGCTTCTTGTACTACTTATCATCTGTTTTATGTAAGACTTTCAAAGAACTCTTTCTCTAACGCCCCCGTCGCTGTTTTTAGCGCGAAAGCGGATGCAAAGGTACAACAAAAATCCGAATCACCAAAACTTTTCACCAACTTTTTTCAAGAAAATGAAAAGTTTTCGCATTTCATGACAATGCGAAAACTTATACACCTTATTATAATATATAAAGCAACTGCTATTTTTCTGCCAGGGAGCCATTCTCTTATTCGAAGATTTCCTCCAAAGACTCCCCTTCTTCATCCTCGACGCCAGCGTCCTCAGTAGGACACGGATTAAATCCAGCAGGCACATCAAAGACAGCATCCTCACTATAGCCTAGTGCTTTATCCTTATAGAGAGACTGCATATAGTACGCAAAGACTGGCAATGCCATGGTAGCACCCTGCCCCCATACCATGGAATCGAAATGGATATCGCGGTCATCGCCACCAACCCATACGCCACTGACCAGTGTCGGTGTCAATCCCATGAACCATGCATCACTGTTATTATTGGTTGTACCCGTCTTACCGCCAATCTGCGCTTTCAATCCATAGCGGAAACGCAAACGACCAGCCGTACCACCATCGACAACAGCTCTCAACATATAAAGCATCTTGTGGGCGCTCTGTTCACTAATCACCTCGTTCATACGAGGTTGGAACTGAGCCAGCACATTACCCTCATTGTCTTCAATCCTCGTCACAAACATGTGAGCAGCACGGATGCCATGGTTCACAAAAGCCGTATAGGCACTGACCATCTCTCCCACGGTTATCTCACACGGTCCCAGACAGAGCGACATTGACGGATGAATCTCTGGATTGCGTATGCCATACTCATGAAGCAACGTCACAAAAGCCTGCGGATTGAGCTTACTCATCAGATATGCCGATATCCAGTTATTTGACTGCTGCAAGCCCCATTTCAGCGTCACCATGTCACCATAACGAGCCTTGCTACCATTACGTGGGGTCCAAGGACGACCAGCTACCATATAGGTCTGCTGCACATTCGGAGCCTCATCGCATGGCGAAAAACCATTCTCCATAGCCAACGAATAGAGGAAGGGCTTAATGGTAGAGCCCACCTGTCGGCGACCTTCCATTGCCATGTCGTAAGCGAAATGCGTGAAGTCCATACCACCAACATACGCCTTGACATGACCATTCTGCGGACACATGCTCATAAATCCCGTGCGCAAGAACGTCTTATAGTAACGAATAGAATCTAACGGCGTCATTACCGTATCAATCTCACCATGATAGGAGAACACCGTCATCTCCGTCTTGGTACGGAAGGATTGCATAATCTTATCCTCAGAGGCTCCCGAAGCCTTCATTGCACGATAGCGGTCACACTGACGTACCGAACGCATCAGGATATCCTGCACCTTGTCCATAGACAGACTACCAGAGAAAGGTGCCGTCTTTCGACCAGCTTTCTCCTTGGTAAATGCCGGCTGCAGGAATTTTGCAACATGCTCATAAACAGCCTTTTCTGCATACTCCTGCATACGGGAATCAATAGTAGTAAACACCTTCAATCCATCCGTATAGACATTATACGTGTCACCATCCTTCTTCCTATTCTTATTACACCAGCCATACAACGGATCGTTCTCCCAATTCAACGAGTCGATATGGAATTTCACCATATTCCATACAGGATAGTCCTTCTTTTCAGGCTGCTTAGCCATCATATAACGGCGCAAGAAGTCACGGAAATACTGGGCAATACCATCTTTATGGTCAGCCACATGGAATTTCAATCCAAGTGGTTCTTCCGACAACTTATCACGTTCAGCCTCAGAGATATAGCCCGCCTTTTCCATCTGAGCAAGCACCACATTGCGACGCTCCAGGCTACGCTCCGGATGACGTACGGGATTGAAGTATGATGGATTCTTACAGAGTCCGACCAATACGGCAGCCTCTGTAATTTTCAAATCCTTAGGATCTTTACTAAAATAAGTATTCGAGGCGGTCTTAATACCTACCGCATTGTGCAAGAAGTCGAAGTAGTTGAGATACATGGTAATGATCTCATCCTTCGTATAGTTACGCTCCAATTTGACAGCAATCACCCACTCTATCGGCTTCTGCAACAAGCGTTCCATGACGCTATGCGCCTTCTCCGAATACAATTGTTTTGCCAACTGCTGTGTAATCGTCGAACCACCACCTGCACTCTTTTGTCCGAAGATGCCACGTTTGACAATGGCACGTCCAAGGGCATAAAAGTCGATACCCGAATGCTCGTAGAAACGTACATCCTCCGTGGCCACCAACGCCTGGATAAGTGACGGTGACAGTTGGTTATAGTCCACCATAATGCGGTTCTCGCGGTTGTAGTTCCATGTACCCAGGATTTTTCCGTCAGCAGAATACACCTGCGTGGCGAAACGGCTGATAGGATTCTGCAAATCCTCAATAGGAGGCATATAGCCTATCCACCCTTTCTCGATGGCATAGAATCCCAGTCCTGCCGCAAGAACAGAAAGACCCAAAAGCACCCATAATGAGCATATGATAATCTTTTTCATCGTACAATTTCTTCTAAGTTGAGTGCAAAATTACAAATTTCTTCCGAATAATCGCACGTAAATCAGAAATTATGTGTAATTTTGTGCCATCAAAACCCAAACAAGGATGGAAAAGCATGATTTTGTAACGATTGCCGACCTCACTCGTGAGAAGATTCTCTACATGATTGAGATGGCACAAGAGTTTGAGCGGCATCCCAACCGCGAACTTCTGAAAGGCAAGGTAGTTGCCACTTTATTTTTCGAACCATCAACCCGAACCCGCCTCAGTTTCGAGACTGCAGCCAACCGCTTAGGAGCCCGTGTCATCGGCTTTGCAGACCCCAAGATCACCAGTGGTACCAAGGGCGAGACGCTGAAAGACACCATCTCCATGGTGGCCAACTACGCCGACGTCATTGTGATGCGTCACTTTATCGAAGGCGCAGCACAATATGCCTCTGAGGTGACAGAAGTGCCTATCGTCAATGCTGGCGATGGTGCCCACCAGCACCCGTCACAATGCATGCTTGACCTCTACTCCATCTATAAGACCCAGGGAACCTTAGAGAACCTTAATATATATTTGGTGGGCGACCTGAAGTACGGCCGTACCGTCCATTCACTGATTATGGCCATGCGCCACTTCAATCCCACCTTCCACTTCGTGGCTCCAAAAGAGCTGGCTATGCCCCAAGAATATAAGCTCTACTGCAAGGAGCACGGCATCAAGTATACCGAGCATACCGCCTTCAACGAGAAGGTCATTGCCGATGCAGACATTCTCTATATGACCCGCGTCCAGAAAGAGCGTTTCAGCGATCTCATGGAGTATGAGCGTGTCAAGAACGTCTATGTCCTCAACAATGACATGCTTCGCCTGGCCAAACCCAATATGAAGATACTCCATCCGCTGCCCCGTGTCAACGAGATAGCCTATGATGTCGACGAGAATCCACATGCTTACTACATCCAACAGGCTGGCAACGGACTCTTTGCCCGTGAAGCTATCTTCTGTGACGTACTCGGCATCAGTTTAGAAGAAGTTAAGAACGATAAAACGATTATAGGATGAACAAGAAAGAACGATTAGTTGCCGCCATTGAACAAGGCACCGTCATAGACCACATACCCACTGACAAGACCTATCAGGTAGCCAGTCTCCTCGGACTTTTCGACCTGAACACCCCCGTGACCATCGGTTTTAACTATCCGTCAAAGAAGGTGGGCAGCAAAGGCATTATCAAGGTGTCTGACAAGTTCTTTACCGACGACGAGATTTCCCGTCTCTCCGTAGTAGCTCCAAATGTCATTCTCAGCATTATCCGCGACTATGAGGTCGTAGAAAAGAAAACCGTTGAGACCCCAGCAGAGATTCGTGGTATTGTGAAGTGTAACAACCCCAAGTGTATCACCAACAACGAGCCCATGAAGACTCTCTTCCACGTAGAGAACGGTCTGCTGACCTGCCACTACTGTGAGAAAGAACAGGACATTAACAAGGTTGAACTCGTTTAGTCCCACTTTTTATGACTGGAACATTTGGTAAAACCATATTTTTTAGCTACTTTTGCAGCGTATTTCGAACATCCCAACCAAAAATAGAATAAAAACAATGGAAAGAGACAATCAGATTTTTGAGTTGATTGAGCAGGAGCACCAGCGCCAGCTGAAAGGCATCGAGCTCATCGCCAGTGAGAACTTCGTTAGCGACCAGGTCATGGAAGCCATGGGCAGCTACCTTACCAACAAATACGCTGAAGGCTATCCCGGCCACCGTTATTATGGCGGTTGTCAGGTTGTTGACAAGGTTGAGCAACTGGCCATCGACCGCGTATGCGAGCTGTTTGGTGCAGAGTATGCCAACGTACAGCCTCACTCTGGTGCCCAGGCCAATGCCGCTGTATTGCTGGCCGTACTGAAGCCCGGTGATTGCTTTATGGGCCTGAATCTGGATCACGGTGGTCACCTGTCACATGGTTCGCTCGTCAACACCTCGGGTATTCTCTACAAGCCCGTAGGCTATAATCTGAATAAGGAGACGGGTCGCGTGGACTATGACGAGATGGAGCGTCTGGCTCTGGAGCACAAACCCAAGCTGATTATCGGTGGTGGTTCTGCTTACAGCCGTGAGTGGGACTACAAGCGCATGCGTGAGATTGCCGACAAGGTTGGCGCTCTGCTGATGATTGACATGGCCCATCCCGCCGGTCTGATTGCTGCTGGTCTGCTGGAGAACCCAGTTAAGTATGCCCACATCGTTACCTCTACCACTCACAAGACCCTGCGTGGTCCCCGTGGTGGTATCATCCTGCTGGGCAAGGACTTCGACAATCCTTGGGGTTACACCACTCCAAAGGGTGTTGTCAAGAAGATGTCACAGTTGCTGAACAGCGCTGTATTCCCTGGACAGCAGGGTGGTCCTCTGGAGCACGTCATCGCTGCCAAAGCTGTTGCCTTCGGTGAGGCTCTGAAGCCTGAGTTCAAGGAGTGGGCTAAGCAGGTTAAGAAGAATGCTGCTGTGCTGGCTGACGAGCTTGTTAAGCGTGGTTTCGGCATCGTCAGCGGTGGTACCGACAACCATTCTATGCTTGTTGACCTGCGTTCTAAATATCCCGAGCTGACCGGTAAGGTTGCCGAGAATGCTCTTGTTGCCGCAGACATCACTGTTAACAAGAATATGGTGCCATTCGACTCTCGCTCTGCCTTCCAGACCTCTGGTATCCGTCTGGGAACTCCCGCCATCACTACCCGTGGTGCTAAGGAAGACCTGATGGTTCAGATTGCCGCCTGGATTGAGGAAGTACTCAACGATCCTGAGAACGAACAGGTCATCGCTAAAGTACGTGGCGAGGTCAACGAGACCATGAAGAGCTATCCGCTCTTTGCCTATTAAAGAAAATACATGATTCGCTACTTAAAGACGATATTATTTACCCTGCCTATGCTGCTGTTGCTCTTGTGTCCGACTGACATGAGAGCACAGCACTTGCAGGCTACCCTCTCCCACTATTCCACTGCCGACGGACTGCCTAGCAACGCCATCTCTTACCTCACAAGCGATGACTACGGCTATGTATGGATAGCCACGTGGAATGGTGTATCCCGTTTCGACGGCTTCAACTTTTACAACTACAAGACCGGCATTCATAGCGGTATACCGGGATTACACAACCGTCTGGACTGCATTATTGTCGACCAGGCGCAGAACGTATGGATGAAGATGTACGACGGTCGCATCTTTGTCATCAACCGACAAACAGACTGCATTATCGACCCACTTGCCAATGTCAGTGGTCACGAGGACTATCGTGTTGACTATTTCTTTAATCCACATGTCACTAGTACTGGTGACGTGCTGGTATCTTACGGCAACAATGGGTTCTATAAGTTCCATCTAGACCGCACAGGACTTAAGGGAGACCTTGTTAACACCGAAGGTCTTATTGTCAAGAGTGTTGCTGAGGGATATCACAACGACCTGTGGATAGGAACCAACAAAGGAGTTCACCGCATGAACCCTTCCAACATGGCCTTGGAGTCCAAAGGTTTTCTGACGGACGAAGATGTCACACAGCTAACCTCCAATGGTTATAACATCTATGCCGGAACAACGTCTGGAAAGATAATCCAATTTTCCTATGGTGACGAACCGCAACTGGTTTACGACTGGGGACATCCCATTACCGGCATTTTCGTTGACAGCCACGGTTTGCTCTGGTTTTCTGACAACGAGGACGGTTGTATGCGTTTGAACCGAGAAACTGGCAATATTAAACGTTTTATACAGCGCACCATGGTACCCGAGTTCACCAGCAGAGGAGCAGAATTCAGTGAAGCATTAGGTGTTGTATGGGCACGCATGAACCATGGTGGCTACGGCTACTACAACCGTGAGAATGACGAAATAGAGTATTTCCACAACGACCCATCGAATCCTTGGAACCTTTCTAACACCGTCAATGCCCGTCTTGAGATGAACGACGGTGTAGTGTGGGAATCAACCATCCGTCGTGGTTTTGAGAAACTAGAGATTCTCAAGAACAATATTCCACGCACCCTGCTCGTGCCTGGTGCAGAGAATACCATGGAGAATGAGACACGTGCCCTCTACTATGATGCCCAACAGCAACTGCTGCTTATTGGCAACAAGAAAGGCACACTGTTCCTCATTGACAAACATGGTAACCAAAAGACACTGACCCACGACAGCAAGGGAGAACCTTTCGGGCGTTTCTATGGTATTAGTGGTGACTCCAAAGGCAACTATTGGCTCTGTGACAAGGATAAGGGAGTCTACAAAATGACGCCCAACGCCAATGATGGCTTTACAATCACCAATTTCCACCACGACGAGGACGACTTATGGTCGCTCTCCTCAAACAACGCCTATCAGGCAGTGGAAGACCGTCATGGCAATATCTGGGTAGCAACCTATGGCGGTGGCGTCAACATTCTCGTCAAGAAAAAAGACGGTGGTTATCACGTCTATAGTCCCCAGAACATGCTCAAGAAGTATCCACAGCACAGTTACCAGAAAGTGCGCACCATTGAGATGGACAAGGATGGCTACATCTGGGCTGGCACTACAGATGGTATACTCATCATGACACTGAAGGGGGACAAGTTTTCTGCCACACCACTGACAGCCCCCAGCGATCCATTGAAAGGACTGTCCAGCAACGACATTATCTGCTTGCGCAGAGACCAAGAAGGTGTCATGTGGGTAGGAACCAACAGTGGCGGTCTAAGCCGAACGACCTCGAAAGACGACAACGGCTGTTGGCAGTTCGAAAACTACGGCATAGAGTCAGGGCTTCCTTCTGAGGAAATTCGCAGCATTACCTTCGACAACAAGGGCAACGTATGGTTTGCAACTGACAATATTCTTTGCTCATTTGACACCCAAAAGAAGATTCTCACCACCTTCTCAAGTCTTGACGGTGTCGATGATACCATGTGTTCGGAGAATGCCGCCATCTCATTGCCCGGTGGCAAGATCATCTTTGGCACCCTTGATGGCTACTATACCGTTGACCGCAACAACCTCATCAACAAGACAGGTTCACTATTGAAGTTACGCATTACCGATTTCTTCCTTAATGACGAGCAACAGTCACCAAGACTGAATGAGACCTTTGACTACTATGTGCCAGAGAGCCGTAGCGTCAAGCTGCCCCAACATGGCGGTGTCTTCTCTTTCCGCTTTGCAGCGCTCAACTACCAGTTGCAACACCGCACGCACTACCAATACCGACTGCTGGGCTACGAATCAGAATGGAAGAATGCTGACAAAGATCGTATTGCTTCCTATAGCGACCTGCCGGCTGGCACATACTTATTCCAAGTAAAAGCCTTCCTCTTAGAGTCACCAGAGAATTACGACTTGCGCACCATGGAGGTAGTCATCCCACCCTACTTCCTGCTGTCTACCTCAGCTGTCTGGCTCTATCTCTTCATACTGATGGTTATCGGTATTGCCGGTCTTTGGTGGTATCAGGAACAATTGCGCAAAAAATTCGCATAAACGTTTGGAAGTTTAGCTTTTTTTTCCTAACTTTGCAAACAGAATAGGGAGCTGTGCCGGTTCGATAGGGATACTCATCAAATTACATTGAAAACCGAGCTGACTCCTCTTGCCAATGGCGGGCCACAACCTACGCAAGTGGGAAGCCGAAAGGCCGGTGGATTACAACGACGGAGGGCACTCAAATCTTTTAACAAAGGAGTTTTCATCACATCACCGGGCGGCACCCTTTTCTTTTTAATTTGAAAATAGTAAATAGTCAAATTGTAAATTAGCAATATGTTTTCCGGAATCATAGAGGAGTTTGCTACCGTTGTAGCCATTAAGAAAGACCGTGACAATATCGACTTTACGCTGACCTGCTCGTTTGTTGATGAATTGAGCATCGACCAGAGCGTAGCCCACAACGGTGTATGTCTCACCGTAGTAACCATCCATCAGCCATCAGACATCTGCCCTCAACTTTCTTATACCGTAACAGCCATGAAAGAGACGCTTGACCGCACCAACCTCGGACTGCTGAAAGTGGGTGACAAGGTCAATATTGAGCGTAGCATGCTGATGAACGGTCGACTGGATGGTCACATCGTACAGGGACACGTTGATGAAACCGCTCGTTGCATTGCCATGGAAGATGCCAATGGCAGCACTTACTTCACCTTTGAATACAAGGAAGACCGCGAGATGGCACGCAAGGGCTACTTCACCGTCGACAAGGGTTCTGTAACAGTTAACGGTGTCTCGTTAACTGTCTGCAATCCCACACAAAATACTTTTCAGGTAGCCATCATCCCCTACACCATGGAACACACCAATTTTCAGGATATCCGTGTAGGAACTGTTGTCAATCTGGAGTTCGACATCCTTGGCAAATACATTGCCCGACTGCAGCAGCTATAAGCGGTGGAGATATGCAGCGCACATCTCGGCGCAGCGTTCACCATCAACACCAGCGGAGACAATACCGCCAGCATAGCCAGCACCCTCTCCACAAGGGAATAGGCCTTCAAGGCGAACGTGCATTAACGTTTCGCTGTCACGGACAATACGAACAGGACTGCTGGTACGTGTTTCAACACCAATCATCACTGCCTCGTTCGTCAGGAAGCCATGACACTGGCGTCCAAACGCCTTGAACCCCTCCTGTAGGCGATGACTGATAGACTGAGGCATCCAGAAATGTAGAGGCGATGAGATTAGTCCTGGTGCATAGGAACTCTTGGGCAAGTCATAGCTCAAGCGTTTATTGACAAAATCTGCCATGCGCTGTGCAGGAGCCGTCTGTTTCATATTACCCTGTTGCCAGCAGTTGCGTTCCAACTCTTCCTGAAAGTGCATCACTCTTAATGCATCATCACCATCGACATCTTCGGCTCGTAGTTCGACTACCATACCAGAGTTCGACCACTGTCCGCCACGATTCGACGGGCTCATGCCATTGACGACAATCTGTTCCTTGTCAGTAGCAGCAGGAATGACAAAGCCACCAGGACACATGCAGAATGAGTAGACGCCACGTCCATCGACCTGAGTGACAAACGAATACTCAGCAGCAGGAAGATACTTTCCCCTACCCTGTTTATTATGATACTGTATCTGGTCGATGAGCATAGACGGATGTTCCAAGCGAACACCCACAGCAATGCCCTTGGCCTCCAGTTCGATGTTGCTCTCAGCAAGATAGCGATAGACATCGCGGGCAGAGTGGCCTGTGGCTAGGATGACGGGGCCGCGGAACTCTTTGTCGGCTGCAAAACAGCCGACCACACGATTGCCTTCCAACAGCAGGCAGGTCATCTTGGTCTGGAAATGCACCTCTCCACCACAGCGAAGAATGGTGTTTCGCATGTTCTCAATGACACGCGGAAGTTTGTCAGTACCAATATGTGGATGAGCATCGGCCAGGATATTCGTCGAGGCACCGTGCTGACAGAACACGTTAAGAATCTTTTCTATCGAGCCACGTTTCTTAGAGCGGGTATATAGCTTACCATCCGAATAGGCACCGGCACCACCCTCACCAAAACAGTAGTTGCTCTCAGCATCAACCTTCTGCGTCTTGGCAATCTGTGCCAGGTCCTTCTTGCGTTCACGCACGTCCTTACCACGCTCCAGCACGATGGGGCGCAGACCGAGTTCTATCAAGTGCAAAGCAGCAAATAGTCCACCAGGGCCAGCACCTACAACGATAACCTGCGGACAGCCACTAACATCAGGATAGTCTGTATGCTGGTACTCGTCATCTTGCGGCTGTTCGTTGATGAACACCCGTACCTTCAGATTGACAAAGATGGTGCGCTGACGGGCATCAATGCTACGACGAAGGATACGCACAGCCGTAATAGTACGCACGTCAAAGCCGTACTCATCGGCCAGCCATGAGCGAAGCGCCTGCTCGTTGGCAGCCACCTGCGGCTGTACACGTATTTGATACTCCTGTATCATTCTTCTTTGAAGAGGTCTTTAATTTCTTCTATCTCGTCATCATCAAACCACTTCGACAGACGATCCTTAGCTTTCTGCTGAATCTCCGGATCTATATCGGTCCACACCTTCTTCAGCACAAACAGTAGCACAGCGAGGTCGTCCGTCAATCCTGCAATGGGAATGGCATCGGGAATAACATCTAACGGACTGATCATATAGCCCAACGCACCAATGATCATGGCTTTGTTGGCAGTGCTAATCTTGTCGCTCTGTAGCGTATAGTACAATATCAGCGCCGCATACACCAGTTTGGCACCAGCACGCTTGGCAATGCTTGCAATCTTGTCAACGAAGTCTGACTGTGAGAACTTGTTGGCGTACTTCATAAAATCGGGTAATTCCATATGTTTATTCTTTTTCGTTATTTCGTTATCATGATTTATTATCTCGTTATTTCAACCTAATCACCCTAATACCCGTATGAGAAGGATGCTTCTGCAGGTACTGATAGAAAGTCATCGGTTCCAACACCACTTTCTTATGTATCATCGACGCATTGAGCAGGTGCAGGCCGTCTTTCTGCCAGATAGCAAAGCCCAGATGAGCAATGTCCAGTCCTTTCTTGTTGCACGTGATAGCAATAATATCGCCATCCTTGACAGCCTGACGCAATGCTTTGGTGGAGCGACGCAGCGCAGATTTAGGGATATAGCGGGCTTTCACGCCAGTGAGTTGCTGTTCCTGTTGGCGGATGATGGGCACCAGTTCCGGCTGGGCTTTCAGCGCCTTATACACTGCGGAATGTGTGCTCATATAGTCCACCTTGACGCATTGAACAGCAGTAAACGGCGGATTGGGTGACTGTATCTCCGTCACGATATTCATCGCCTGCTTGTCACGTATCCAGTCGGAGAAGTAGTGTAGTCGCGATGCATAACCATCCATCACGCCCTGTCTATACCTCAGCGTGCGCAGCGTCGTCAGGTAGTCGTTCCATGTATGCTTTCCCTGACGAGCACAGATGGTCAGTGCCGTCACTGTCTCCACCAGCGTTGTACAATCCAGTTGGCGGGTGTTGACAACCAATTGCTCGTCATCATTCACTTCCAAAGTATGCACCACATAGGGTACACCCAGAAACTGACGGGCAAACCACAGGGTGGTCGTCTTAGTGTCAGCCTTAGCCAACAGACGGCAGATAGTCAGACTGTCGGCACTTGTATAGGTCACCTGTGCGTGGGTTGTGCCGACTGTCAGCAGCAGGAGTGATATCAGTAATGTTCTCATCCTTTTTGTTTCTTATAACGACTACGCGCTCCGAAGTTGTATCCGATATACATATTCAGACTGCCAAAGATGTTGTTGGCTGCAAAGCGCGAATTACGATAGTTGTAAGCACGGACAATGACTGAGGCACCAGCATACCACCGCATATTGTTGTACACCAGTCCAAAACGTCCGACACCATCGATATTCAGATTATTGATGTCGAAGTGATACTTCTCTCCCTTTTCCGTTTCACCACGTGAACGTTTATAAGCCAATGCCAACGACAGTGACGAACAGAATAGGCAGTTCTTGGCAAACACCCAATTATAGGCATAGCCCACCGAAGCACTGATGTTATAGTATTTCACACTGTTGAACATCAGTCCACTATCAAGTTTGATGGCCTGCGGTCCCATGCGTTCGTCAATCTCACTCTGCAGTTTTTCATGATCGAACTCGATACTATTCTTCGTATAGCCCACGCCAACCATCCACGAGCCACAGCTAATCTTTTGGATGGTACTCTGTGCGAAAGCCGCAGGATAGGAAAAGCGTTGGTGATTGAAGATATAATAGAGATTGACACCCGTAATACCCACACTTATACCACCAAAAGGCAGACCTTCCATCACGTCTGTATTGACATTCTTACCCAGCTTCAAGTCGCGAATCTTATAGTCAACGCCCGTCCGCCGATAATAGATGTCAGCTCCTATCTGTGCACTGTAGATACTAAGGTCTATCTCCTGCTTCAGGTCTTTCATGTCCACATCAACATGCTTCAGGTCGAAGGTATAACCTAAGAACACCCAGCGCCAACCAAAATAGGGACCGACCTTGAAGTTCGGTTCAGGTGACAGCCACACGGACTGTCCATCAGAGCCACTCGTACTGAGGCGATAGTAGTCGTAGGTATGAGTGGCCTGAAGCATCACTGACCAGTTATAGTGCTGCGGCTCGACATATCTCTCGTCGACATAGCTGAAGCCACGAATTGTACGGCGCAACCAGCTCATCTTCATCTCCGGTTGTTCCGTCTGTAACGTGTCCTGAGCTACAACCTGCAACACTACCGAGGCCAATATCATCAACAGTGCTTTTCTCATCAGTTCAGAACTTTCCTAAGATACGGTCGAGAACCCAGTTGACAGGCGTTGCAGACACACTGGTGCACTCGCAGATGCCAATGCCCTGCAGATGTTCACAGACACTCTTGATAAGTGGATACTGCACATAAGGTGGATTAGGAACTTCCAGCACCTGTGTACCCTCACTGGTATGCAGTACTATGGGTTTATAGTCGAAAACAGAGAAGTTCATCAGTCCCTTGTCACCAATAATCTCTATACAGTCCTCACGTGCAGACTCATGACCCACAAAACACCACGAGCCACTGCCTGGCAAACCACTTTCAAACTCAAAACAAGCACTCACGGAGTCTTCAGCCTCATAAAGTCCACCACGGTTGGCCCTTATGCCACGGGCCTCAATGATCACGCCGAAGATATGCTGCAAGAGATCTAACTGGTGAGGTGCCAAGTCGTAGAAATAGCCACCACCAGCAATGTCAGGCTGCAAGCGCCAAGGTAACTCCTGCGGTCTGGTATAGTCCAGTTCACGAGGTGGTACAGCAAAACGTATCTGAACGTTAATCACCTTACCGATGGTGCCATTATCCACCAGTTCCTTCACCTTCTGGAAATAAGGCAGATAGCGACGGTAATAGGCCACAAAGCATGGAACACCCGTCTCCGCACTGATTCGGTTGATACGGGCACAGTCTTCATATGATGCTGCCAGCGGTTTCTCGATATACACGGGTTTGCCTGCCTTCATGGCCATAATGGCAAAGGTAGCATGACTGCTGGGAGGCGTAGCGATATAGATGGCGTTGACATCTGGGTCGTCAACGAGTTCCTGAGCATCAGTATACCACTTGGGTATACCGTGACGCTCAGCATAGCTGCGTGCCTTCCGCTCCTGACGACTCATCACCGCCACCACGCAGGAACCCTCTATTTCAGAGAATGCCGGCCCGCTTTTCTTTTCTGTTACTTCACCACATCCGATGAAGCCCCATCGTAATATCTTCATAATTGTGTGCAAAATTACAAAATAATTATGAATTATGCATTATAAATTATGAATTATTCGTAACTTTGCACAGCTAAATTGGAATATATGGAGCAAGAAGAAAAAATAATTTTACAAAAGGCACGCAGTTACCGGGGAATTCTTTCGGCAGGTACGCACTTGTATATCAGTAATTTCCGCCGTTTTTTCAAAGCCTCCTGGTTGACTGCTCTTATTTATGCATTTATCAATGCAGCACTAGGTACGCTGACTGCCATCAAAGTACCAGAACTCATTGTTGTTATCTTGCAACAGCTACAGCGCTATAACGGCGTTTTTATCGAGAGTCTGCAATCTTATCTGATTATTTTGGCTGAGTGCATCGCACTGATTCTTGCCGCCGTCATCGCTGCAGCCCTGGCTCAGGCCACGATTTTTGCTCTGCTGAAAGAGCATGGCGAAACGGGCAATGTTCCCGTTCCTGGCAGTTGGTGGAAACCCAGTACAAGCATGATGGGTCGCACATTGAAAGGTGTGCTTCTCACGTTGCTAATCACCATCCCCTTGCTTGTCTTGGTTCTCACGGCCCCCTTTGCGCTGCCATTGTGGTACGTGCTCTTCAAATATATCATGGAGCCCTCTGCTGGCTATTGGGCAACACTGAGAAAAGGCTATGGACGTGGCATGGGACATTGGGGCTCTTTGTTCCTAGTAATCTTCCTCACCACCCTCTTCATCCTGTTGGCGGGAATGATTGTCATGCTACCTGCCCATATTCTCTACCTTGCCAACTATCGCGCACAGATGGGCGTACTCATCGGTGACCCATTGGGCATGCCATCGTACATGTTACCCATGACCTTTATTACCTTCGTGCTGTGCAGTTTCCTGTATTTCTACATCTGCCTGCCCATGCTGTTCAACGGCTACTATGCCTATGGCAGTATTGAAGCGAAGGAACTTGAACACGAACAACAAAAACTAAACATACAATGAAGAAAATACTCTTTATCGATCGTGACGGGACCATCATCCGTGAACCAGAAGACGAACAGATTGACAGCTTTGAGAAACTGCAGTTTGTACCGCGCGCCATCTCCAGCCTCGTATTCCTGCGTCAGCATACAGACTATGAGTTTGTGATGGTCAGCAACCAGGACGGATTGGGTACTGACGCATTCCCAGAGGATACGTTCTGGCCTGTACAGAACTTTATCCTCGACACGTTGAAAGGAGAGGGCGTAGCGTTTGACGACATCCTCATAGACCCGCATTTCCCAGAGGACAATGCTCCTACCCGCAAGCCTAACACAGGATTGGTGGAGAAATATATGAGCAACCCTGAATACGATATCCAGGGCAGCTTCGTCATTGGTGACCGCGATACAGACCGCCAGTTCGCCAAGAACATCGGTTGTGGATTCCTGCAGATAGACAGCACCCCTGGTGGGTTAGCTGCTGAGAGCTGGGAAAAGGCTACCGCCATTGCCTTTGGCGGTGAGCGCACCGCAGAGGTTCGTCGCACCACCAAAGAGACGGATATCTGGGTGAAGGTTGACCTCGACGGCAATGGCCATTGCGATATCCAGACAGGACTTGGCTTCTTTGACCATATGTTGGAGCAGATTGGCAAACACGGCATGATTGACCTCACTGTCCACTGCAATGGTGACCTGCATGTTGACGAGCACCACACCATAGAAGATACCGCATTGGCATTGGGCGAGTGTCTGCTCAAAGCGCTGGGCGACAAGCGTGGCATTGAGCGCTATGGCTACTGTCTGCCCATGGATGACTGTCTGTGCTCTGTCTGTCTCGACTTCGGCGGACGTCCCTGGCTGGTCTGGGATGCGGAGTTCAACCGCGAGAAAATTGGGGAGATGCCTACGGAGATGTTCCTGCATTTCTTCAAGAGTCTGAGCGATGCTGCCAAGATGAATCTGAACATCAAGGCAGAGGGTCAGAACGAGCACCATAAGATTGAAGGCATCTTCAAGGCGCTGGCACGAGCACTGAAAATGGCAGTACGCAGAGACATCTATCACTACGAACTGCCATCTACCAAGGGAAGCTTATAAAGCTATCGCCTAGGCCATATCATCTCCATCGGATAATGGCGTATCAAGTCCCACCAGGAAGGCTCTTCAGCCATCAGTTCTTTGAGGATGAAGCGTCCTTCTTCTGCCAGTGGTTCACAAAGCATACATATGCGATTGAGCCCCATTGTCTCTTGCAGTACCCACATCACGCCAGCGGCAAACTGGGTCATTCCCAGTGTTTCCAGGGTATTCGCCATGTTTGAACCATCCTTAAACGGTTGGAATTCACCGTTGAGTTGACTGAGCACATGGTAGTAGTCTACCAAAAGACTCATCGTTGCCTTGCCACTCAGCAGCCGCTGCTGGAAAGTTTGTAGCATGCAGATGGCGTTCATCGTCAACGTAGGGGAAAAGATGCCATTATCTCCTTGACCGAACATCAGTTCTTTGTTTTGCGCAAACCATTTCTGCATTTTTCCGTTCGCCCACGGATTGCGGACGGACAGCACGCGGTAATGTAGATTGACAGGGGTATTTTCCCATGCATTCAAGGCCAGTGAGGTATAGCCACAACGTATCTCCTGCTGACCAGTCTGACGCACAAACTTAATGGCACGGTCCATGCTACAGTCAACAAAAATATCAATGGACGGAGACTGTGCGCCATTCATCACAGCAGCACGTATCTTGCGCTCATCTAGTTTCTTTACCAACTTCTCGCGACGGCTGTTCAACAGTTCCTGACTCTCATGAATAGCCTCTGCATCAGCCATCCAGTCAATGCTTAAGTCCTGAGGAGCACGCAGTCCGTAGTCAAACAACCGCTCCATGCCCTTGTAACAGAGCTCTGTCAAACCATGACGTTGGGCAGTGCGGTAGATACCATGCCACTCATCCGCCAAAGGGCCTCTACTCAAGCAGTCCATCTGTCCTATGGCAACCCGCAGCAATTCAAAAAACAGTTCTTGCATGATACTTGGGATAGTAGTTTTTTGTTATTCTTCTGCAAAGATACAAAATAATTGAGAATTAACAACTGATATTGATAATTTCTTTGTAATTTTGCACGAAATTTGTGTATAGACTACGATGACCGACAACAAGACAACACGTATGCAACAGCTCGTCAACGAGTTGAACGAGGCCTCTGAAGCCTACTACAACGGACAGACAGAGCAGATGACTGACTACGAGTGGGATGCGAAGTTCGACGAACTGCGCCAACTGGAGCAGGAGACTGGCACTACCCTGCCCGACTCCCCCACCCAGAAAGTGTCGGAGGATAGCATCAGTGGTCAAAAAGAGGAGCACGAGTTTGCAGCCCTCTCACTGGCTAAGACCAAACAGCCTGCCGACCTCGTCAAATGGGCCGAAGAGCGTCCCATCTGGATATCGTGGAAGCTTGATGGACTAACACTTGTAGTTACCTATGATGGCGGCAAGCTCACCAAAGTGGTCACGCGTGGTAACGGACATATCGGAACCAACATCACCCATCTGGTTGGAGCCATCAGTGGTATCCCACAGGAAATCAAAGCCAATGGTCATATCGTTATCCGAGGCGAGGCGGTCATTTCTTACGATGACTTCGAACAATACGTCATGGAGAGTGGCGAGGACTATGCCAACCCACGCAATCTGGCATCGGGATCGCTGTCGGTAAAAGACCCGCAAGACATTAAGGACCGCCACATCCGTTGGATTCCCTTTACATTAGTTTATGCTGAAGAGGACATCAACAGCTGGGGAGCACGCATGGACTGGCTCGACAGCCTAGGCTTCAACACCGTGGAGCGCCAGCTGATAGAACATCCCACCCTCGTCAATGTAGAAAGCTGTTTAGCACACTTCACCGAGAAGGTTGTTTCCAAACAGAACCCCTTCCCCGTCGATGGTCTAGTCATCTGTTATGACGATACAGCGTACGCACAGACTGGCTCTGTCACAGGCCATCACGCTACCCGTGCGGGTCTGGCCTTCAAGTGGCAAGACGAGTCAGCAGATACCACCTTGAAGGACATCGAGTGGTCGTGTGCAGCCTCAACGATTTCGCCCGTAGCTATCTTCCAACCTGTTGATTTAGAGGGGACTACCGTCAAGCGCGCCTCACTTTGCAACATCAGCGAGTGTGAGCGTTTGGGCATTGGCGGTCCTGGTACGCAGATTAGCGTCATCAAAGCCAACAAAATCATACCAAAGGTTATCAAGGTCAATCAGTGTGTAGGCACGTTTAGCGTGCCGACGGAATGTCCCGTCTGCCACGCTCCTACGCATATTGCCGTCAGCGAGGCCAGTGGCACTAAGACATTACGCTGTACCAATCCTGATTGTGCCGCCAAGCAACTTCGCAAGTTGGCACGTTTTGTGTCGAAAGAAGGCATGAATATTGATGGCATCTCCGAACAGACACTCTCAAAGTTCATCAACCTCGGATGGGTATCGGAATATGCTGACATCTACGACCTACGTAGCCATATTCTGGAACTCTCACGCATGGAGGGCTTTGGCGAGAAGTCAGCCAGTAACATCATGCGTAGCATTGACAAAAGCCGTGAAGTGCAGGCCCACAGACTACTCTATGCGCTCAACATACCCCTTTGCGGCATTGATGTCTGCAAGCGTCTGCTCAGCGTCTACAGTTTAGACGAACTAGTTACTGAGGCCACCAAACAGAGCGCCGACTTGTTTACCCCTCAGGCAGAGCCGCAGGACGTTTTTGCCCATATTGATGGCATTGGCCCTGAGAAATCTGCTCAGTTTGTCCGATGGTTCCGCGATGAACGTAACCTCGCCCGTTACCGTCGCCTCCTCACGAAGCTATCCGTCACCACTCCCGACGTTGCTCCGTCAGGCACACTCTGCACAGGTCTCACCTTCGTCATCACTGGCGACGTGCACCACTACAAGAACCGCAACGAACTCAAGGCGTATATCGAGTCGCAGGGCGGCAAGGTAGCGTCAGCTGTCAGTGGCTCCACGTCATACCTTATTAATAATGACATCACTTCGACCAGCGGTAAGAACAAGAAAGCCAAGGAGCTGAATATACCCATTATCTCTGAAGACGATTTTATAGCGGCCTACGGCCTACGGCCTAGTGAATAGTGAAAAGTGAATAGTGAATAATAACATATAATATGACACAGAAAATGAAACCCGCCACACTCTGCGTACAGGCAGGCTGGCAACCTAAGAATGGTGAATCGCGCGTGCTTCCTATCATCCAGAGCACCACATTCAAGTATGACAACACAGAAGAGATGGCCGACCTCTTCGACCTGAAGAAGGAAGGTTACTTCTACACCCGTCTGGCTAACCCCACCAACGATGCTGTCGCTTCGAAGATTGCAGCTCTTGAGGGTGGTGTTGGTGCCGTGCTGACCTCCTCTGGTCAGGCAGCCAACTTCTACGCTATCTTCAACATTTGCGAGGCTGGCGACCATATTGTCACCTCCAACGAGATTTATGGTGGTACTTACAATCTCTTTGGTGTCACACTGAAGAAACTGGGCATCGACTGTACCTTCATTTCTCAGGAAGCCAGCGAGGAGGAGATTGACAAGGCGTTCCGTCCCAATACCAAGGCATTGTTTGGTGAAACCATCTCGAATCCAGGCTGTCAGATTCTCGACATCGAGAAGTTCGCACGCATCGCCCACAAGCATGGTGTGCCCCTCATCGTCGACAACACCTTCCCCACACCTATCAACTGCCGTCCCTTCGAGTGGGGCGCCGACATTGTCACCCACTCTACCACCAAGTATATGGACGGCCACGCCACACAGGTCGGTGGCGTCGTTGTAGACAGCGGCAACTTCGACTGGGATGCCCATGCAGACAAGTTCCCTGGCCTCACCACGCCCGACGAGTCCTACCACGGACTGACCTACACCAAGAAGTTTGGCAAGATGGCCTATATCACCAAGCTCGTGGCCCAGCTGATGCGTGACCTCGGCAGCATCCCTGCACCCCAGAACTCGTTCCTGCTGAACCTCGGACTGGAGACTCTCCATCTGCGTGTTCCCCAGCACTGCAAGAACGCACAGCGCATTGCCGAGTTCCTGGAGAGCGACGAGCGTGTAGCATGGGTACACTATAGCGGACTGCCCTCTGACAAAAACTACGCTTTGGCACAGAAGTATCTGCCCAACGGCTCTTGCGGTGTCATCGCCTTCGGACTGAAGGGCGACCGTCAGACTGCCATCAACTTCATGGACTCGCTGAAGATGATTGCCATCGTTACCCACGTGGCTGATGCCCGCACCTGTGTGCTCCACCCTGCTAGCCACACCCATCGCCAGCTCTCTGACGAGCAGCTCCGCGAGGCTGGTGTAGCTCCCGACCTCATCCGCCTCTCTGTAGGTATCGAGGACTGCGACGACATCCTTGCAGACATCCGTCAGGCTTTGGACAAAATTTAGAATTGAGCGTTCAGAGTAATAAAAAAGAGATCTTCTCAAATGAAGATCTCTCTTTTTGTTGGGGTACCCGGACTCGAACCAGGAAAGGCAGGACCAGAATCTGCAGTGTTACCATTACACCATACCCCAATTCCTTTGCAATGAGAAACCGTTTTCTCGATTGCGGGTGCAAAGGTAATGCTTTTTTCTGAACCGACAAAAAAAAATGGCACTTTTTTAATAAAAAACGCAAAAAAAATCTTTTTCCTTGTCTTTTTCTTTGTGTTGCGCCGGTTATTTAGTAACTTTGCCCTTCAATAAATCATTATTTAATGGAACAAACAGAACAACTAGTAGAAACAATTGTAAAAGGAATACAAGAGAAGAAAGGTCAGAGCATTGTCACCGCTAACCTGACAGGCATCGACGGTGCGATATGCAGGTATTTTGTCATTTGTCAGGGCAACTCTCCCTCACAGGTAGAAGCCATCACTGAATCCGTAGGCGAAATGGCCCGTTTGGAGTTAGGTGAGAAACCTTCCATGGTAGCTGGTTTGGAGAATGCCCAGTGGGTAGCGATGGACTATGGCGACGTGATGGTCCACATCTTTGTCCCTGACACCCGCGTTTACTATGACCTTGAGCATCTTTGGGACGATGCTGATTTGACCCGTATAGAAGATATTGACTAATGGAACCACAGAATAACAAGCCACAACAGCAGATGCCCCGATTCAATATGAATTGGATTTACGGCATCGTCATTATATCACTCATCGTGCTCTACTTCACGCAAGGGCAGACCAAGTCGAGCATCAATACCGAGGTGTCGTACTCAGACTTCAAGGTGATGGTCGACAAAGGCTATGCCAAGGAGATTGTCGTGAACAAATACCAAAACACGCTGGAGATGTACGTAAAACCGGAACACATCCGCGACGTCTTCCATCAGGGTGTTCAGCAAACAGGTGCAAACCCCTGTGTATCAGTAGCCATCGGCAGTGTTGACCAGGTAGAGCAGTTCATCAACACCGCCCGTGAAGAGAAGAAATTTACTGGTAAGTTCTCGTACGACAACAGCAAGGACAATGATTTCTTCTCGTCGCTGTTCATGAATATCCTCTTCTTTGGAGGCATCATCCTCGTATGGATGTTCATCATGCGTCGCATGGGTGGTGGCTCACCAATGGGTGGCTCTGGCATCTTCAACGTGGGCAAGTCGAAAGCCCAGATGTATGAGAAGGGCGGTGAATTGGGAATCACCTTCAAGGATGTAGCCGGACAGGCTGGCGCCAAGCAGGAGATGCAGGAGATTGTAGACTTCCTGAAGAATCCGCAAAAATATACCGATCTGGGAGGTAAAATTCCCAAGGGTGCCTTGTTGGTAGGTCCCCCAGGAACAGGTAAGACACTGTTGGCCAAGGCTGTAGCCGGTGAAGCTGGCGTACCTTTCTTCTCGATGTCGGGTTCCGACTTTGTAGAGATGTTCGTAGGTGTGGGCGCCTCACGCGTGCGCGACCTTTTTGAAAAAGCCAAGAGCAAAGCACCCTGTATCATCTTCATTGATGAGATTGATGCCGTTGGACGTGCCCGTTCTAAGAACCCTGCTATGGGAGGCAACGATGAACGCGAGAACACGCTGAATGCCCTGCTCACTGAGATGGACGGCTTTGGCACCAATAGCGGTATCATCACACTGGCTGCCACCAACCGTGCCGATATGCTCGACTCAGCGCTGTTGCGTGCTGGTCGTTTCGATCGTCAGATACATGTTGACCTGCCTGACCTCAACGAGCGTAAGGAGGTCTTCAACGTACACCTGAAACCCCTGAAGCTCGACAACACTGTAGACATCGACTTCCTGGCTCGTCAGACACCAGGATTCTCGGGTGCCGACATCGCTAACGTTTGTAATGAGGCTGCCTTGATAGCTGCCCGTCACAATCGTGAGGCAGTAGGTAAGCAGGACTTCCTCGATGCCGTAGATCGCATCATCGGTGGTCTGGAGAAGAAGACCAAGGTGATGACGGAAGCCGAGAAGCGCTCTATCGCTATCCACGAGGCTGGTCACGCTACCATTTCGTGGTTCACGGAGTTTGCCAACCCACTGGTCAAGGTGAGCATCGTACCTCGTGGACGTGCCTTGGGAGCCGCGTGGTATCTGCCAGAAGAGCGCGTGCTACAGACCAAGGAGGCCATGCTCGACGAGATGTGCTCGCTGTTGGGCGGACGTGCTGCAGAGGAACTGTTTATCGGCAGCATCTCTACAGGTGCCATGAATGACCTGGAGCGCACCACCAAGCAGGCTTATGGAATGGTGGCCTATGCAGGTATGAGCGAGAAGCTGCCCAACCTGTGCTACTATAACAACCAGGAGTACCAGTTCCAGCGTCCTTATTCTGAGACTACCGCCAAGATTATGGACGACGAGGTGCTGAAGATGGTCAACGAGCAGTACGAGCGTGCCAAGCAGATACTGACGGAGCACAAGGATGGTCACGCACAGCTGGCTCAGTTGCTGGTAGAGCGTGAGGTCATCTTTGCCGACGATGTCGAGAAAATCTTCGGCAAGCGTCCTTGGACCAGCCGTTCAGAAGAACTTCTGGAGGCCCAGATGCGTGCCGACGCAGAACGTATGGCTGAGGAGCGCGGCAAGCAGTTGGAGCTGGAAGCAAAGGCGAAAGCCGAGAATCAGGACAATCAAGACGCTCCGGAAACCGACGAGACCAAATAACTAAAGATATGAAGAACTTTATTATCCGAACCATCACAGGCATCATCTTTGTTGCCGCCATTGTCAGCTGTTTTCTCCGCCCGGAGGCGATGGTGCTGCTGTTCAGCATCATTACGGGACTGACAATATGGGAGTTCACGGGACTTGTCAACGAACGTGAGGATGTCAACGTCAATCGTTTCATCTCCACCGTTGCAGGCGTCTACTTCTTCTATGCCATGACCTACTACTGCAGCGACATGTATGCCGGCATTGCCAAGAGCGTGGTGTTCATTCCCTATCTGGTCACCATCGTCTACCTGCTGGTGGCCGAGCTCTACCTCAAGCAGAAAGACCCCATACAGGACTGGGCCTACACCATGTTGGCACAGATGTATATCGCCCTACCCTTCTCGCTCATCAACGTGCTGGCGTTCAATGCCACCAGCGAAGGGTTTGTGGCTTTCAACACCCTGTTGCCCCTGAGCATCTTCGTCTTCCTGTGGGTCAACGATTCTGGTGCCTACTGTGTGGGCTCACTCATCGGTCGCCACAAGCTGTTCCCGCGCATCTCTCCAGGAAAATCGTGGGAGGGAAGCATTGGCGGTGCTGTCTTCGTATTGGTCGCAGCCTATGCCATCAGCTACTTCTTGGATACAGACCAGATGCTGGCCATGCCCGTATGGTTGGGACTGGGACTCGTCGTGGTGATCTTCGGCACGTGGGGCGACCTGGTAGAGAGCCTGTTCAAGCGCACCTTGGGCATCAAGGACAGTGGTAACATCCTGCCAGGCCACGGAGGCATGCTCGACCGTTTCGACTCCTCATTGCTGGCCATCCCTGCAGCAGTCATCTATCTTTATACAGTATCACTCTTCTAAGAACTATGACCAAAGAACAAGAGAAATTAGTTACCCAGAATATGGGTTATGCCATCACACTGGCTCGTCAATACAAGAGTGACATCCTGTCTACCGACGACCTCATCAACGAGGGCGCTATCGGACTGATGAAGGCTGCCGAGAAGTATGACGCCTCCAGGGGAAAACCCTTCGTCACCTTTGCCGCCCCCTATATCCGTCGTGCCATAGAGGCTGCCATCGGCAAGTTAGAGGACGACGTCAACATTCGCTCTACCGACGAGTCGCTACCCATTGGCAGTCGCAACAACTTCACGCTGCTCAACGTGCTGGAAGACCCTGACTCGCCCAGAGCCGATGCAGAGGTGGAGCGCACCACGCTGAGCGACGACATGCTGCGTGGCATCAACGTGCTCAACGAGCGCGAGCAACAAGTGATAAAAAACTACTTTGGTGTTGAGACAGAGCACCTGACGATGGCAGAGATAGCCCAGCAGATGCAACTGAAGCGCGAACGTGTACGCCAGATTCGCGACACAGCACTCCGCAAGCTACGCAAAGCAGCGAAGAATGAGGAATGAGGAGTGAAGAATGAGGAATTAAAGATGAAGAAGATTGTATTATTTTTAGTTTTTTGCCTTTTTAGCTATTTACCCCTATCAGCCAAACTCATTAAGGTATTGGCTGTGGGCAACAGTTTCTCGCAGGATGCTGTCGAGCAGTACCTCTACGAACTCGCAGCAGCACAGGGTGACTCGCTGGTTATCGGCAACGCCTATATCGGAGGCTGTTCCATCGACACCCATTACGACAACCTGCTGAACGAGAAACCTGCCTACGTCTACCGCAAGGTGGTGGGCGGTGTTAAGTCGGTCAAGAAGAAATCCACCCTGCAGTCCATCATCCGCGACGAGCAGTGGGACATCATCACCCTCCAGCAAGCCAGCCAACTGTCGGGTATCAGTAGCAGCTTTGGCAATCTGGCACAACTCAAACGCCTCATCCTGAGCTACACCACCAACCTGCACGTGCAGTTCATGTGGCACATGACGTGGGCCTATGCCGAGGATTTCACCCAGGACCGCTTCGCACCCTATGACTACGACCAACGCAAGATGTACAGTGCCATTGTCAGCACCATGCAGAACGTGTTGCCTGCCGTAGGCGGTTTCGTCCGTATCATCCCCAGTGGCATTGCCATCCAGTTGGCTCGCTACCGCATGGGCGACATCCTCAACCGCGATGGTTTCCACCTGTCCTACACCCTTGGCCGCTATACAGCTGCCTGCACCTGGTGCGAGGTTCTGACGGGCAGAATAATAGATGGCAACCGCTACTGGCCTGCAAAAATCAGTGCCGACGAGGCTGCCATCTGTCAGCAAGCCGCTCATGAAGCCGTCTTCATGCAACAGAGCGGTCGCTACATGGTTTTTTAGGCTACATATTCCACTTGAGAGCCAACGTAGGATTGATAAAGAACGTCTTGTCGTTGGCGTAGTTCATAATGAAATTGTTGCTAATTTCAATCTCTGTACCCACAGACAGGTGTTTATTGAAATTGTACCACAGCTGAGGCTCCGTAAGGATGACTAGCATACCATGTCCTTCCTTGTCGGCACGATAGTTCTCGCCACGCCAGAAATCAATAAATCCTGAGAAGGTCAGCTTTCTGTCAAAGAAGTTCAGTCCCCATACACCCGTCAGTTGGGCAGAAGCATAGGAATGGGTACCCTCATAGCTCTTGATGAACTGCTTATACAAAGCCTGAATAGACCAGGTCTTTGAGAAGTCTGCATTGTGGCCATTGTAGGCAACACCCAGCAGTCCTGCCTGCTGATAGCTACCGTTTCCTATGGCTGGAGCGTGCCACAAGCCACCATTATACTCCACATGTGCAGCAAAGGGCGACTCCTTACCCAACTTAATCTCACGCGAAATCTCAGTATAGATACTGCGAGTGGTCTTACTCGTCAAATCCACATCGAAGAAGTAATACCAAGAACCCCAATCGTCAGCCTTGAACTGCTCGAGGGTTACAGTAACTTTCTGACGATCATCCTCCTCATCAGTGTAAATGTGACTACCGAAGTCGTAGTGCAACTGGATGTTCTGTGCGCTGACTGTTATCCCACAAGCCAGCATCAAAAGCGTAAAAAATTTCTTCATTGATTTAAAAATTTAATGATTAAAGAGGCTGCCTTCTCTGGAGCATGGCTCTCGCCCAGCAGCCGGTGTATTTCTTCGTAATCGTTCAGCATCGTCTCACGTCCCTCGCCACCGGGTAATATGGCCTCCAGTTCCTGACGGATATTCTCCACACTGAACGTGTCAGCCACCAGCTCCTTGACCACCTCGCGATGGGCTATCAGGTTGACCAGCGACACATAGGGAACCTTCAGGAAACGACGCTTCAAGAAGCCCAGCAGTTTAGCCAAGGGTGTCTTGTAGCATACCACCTGCGGCACGCGGAACATGCAGGTTTCGAGCGTTGCCGTACCACTGGTCACCAGTGCTGCCGTAGCCTGTGACAACAGCGCAAAGGTCTCGTTCTTCACCATCCGCACCTTGTTATCTTTCAGGAATCTTTCGTAGTAAGAAGTCTCGATGCCCGGTGCACCAGCCAGTACCAAGTCGTAGCGGTCAGCCAGATGACGTGTGGCCTCAATCATCGCGGGCAGATTGTCCTTGATCTCCTGCTTACGCGAACCAGCAAGCAGGGCAATGATGGGCCTCCCCCCATCCCCCTCCAAAGAGAGGGGGTGACAAGCCGTCGCAGAAGCCTCCCCTTTTTGGGGGAGGTTGGAGGGGGCTAGGAATTCCCTTACCTCCTGTGCCGTGGGATTACCCACATAGTGGATGGGATAATGGTGCTTTCCTTCAAAGAACTCCACCTCGAAAGGCAGGATAGAGAACAGTTCATCCACGTCGCGCTTGATATTCTTGATGCGATACTCCTTCCATGCCCATATCTTTGGCGATATGTAATAGTAAACAGGGCAGATAGCATGCGCCTTCACATACTCCGCAATCTTCAGGTTAAAGCCTGGATAGTCGACAAGTATCACCACATCGGGGCGCCATTCCGCAATGTCCTGCTTACACATGCGCATGTTCCTTAATATAGTAGGCAGGTGCAACAAGACGGGTATGAAACCCATATACGCCAGTTCACGATAGTGCTTGACACGCGTGCCACCCACAGCAGCCATCATGTCGCCACCAAAGAAACGGAACTGAGCCTCAGCATCCTGCCGTTTCAGTTCCTTCATCAGGTGCGACGCATGCAGGTCGCCACTGGCCTCTCCCGCTATCAGGTAATACTTCATCGTTCGTAGTCTTTGAGTTGTTCGAAGGCCTCATGGGCTGTCACATCGACGCGCGTGGGTGTGATGGCTACATAGCCATTGTCCAGTGCCCAGCGGTCAGTATCCGTTGCCTCCGGTTCGTCGTTCACGTAGTGTCCCATCATCCACCAGTAGTCGTAGCCGCGTGGATGGTGACACTTGCTGACCTCGCTCTCCCACGTGCCCATAGACATGCGACAGAGCTTAACGCCTTTGAACGTTGGTGCCTTGGGGAAGTTGACATTCAAACAGACTCCTGTGGGCAATCCGTCGCGCAACACGCGCTGTACGATGTCACGGATATAGGGTTCCAACGGATGGAAATCTGCGTCGGCCCTGTAGTCGCAGAGCGAGAAGGCCACCGAGGGGATATACTTCATGCATCCCTCCATCGTCACGCCCATCGTGCCTGAATAGTGGGTGTTTACCGATGCATTGTCGCCATGATTAATGCCGCCAATCACCAGGTCGGGCTTCTGCGGACACAACTCTGCCAGCGCCATCTTCACGCAGTCCACAGGTGTGCCATTGCACGACCAGATGTCCACGCCCTCTTCATGGTGCCGATGGGTCAGCGTGAGTGGTGTCGTTGCCGAGAAGGCACAGGCAAAACCACTACGGGGACCCTCTGGTGCACACACCAGAACGTCACCGTAGTCTTTGACAATATTGATTAGGGAATTGATTCCTTTTGCTTGGTATCCGTCGTCGTTAGAGATAAGTATCATTTCTTAAAGTGGTCGTTCTTCATTTTAATACAGAAGATGATGGCCGCACAGGTAGCGGTGATGAAGTTGGTAATAAAGAAGAAGATACCAACGCCAATGCCTTGCTGCATGCACAGCATCAATCCCTGACACATGAAACAAAAGCTGCCGACAGACATCATGATGAAGCCGGGCAGTGATATACCGTCAGTCTGACGGGTTCGAATGGTCTGTATAGCCTGTGGCAGATAACCCAAGATAAGGCCGATGCTGCCTAACCATCCTAAAATTTGATATAAAACATCCATGTCCATAGTATTTATGCTTTAATAGTTATTGATATGTTAGTAAATAGCGTTAAATGTCTTGGTATCCATCAGGTGACGATCGGTAATCTTGATGTCTGGAATCACGGGCAGACACATGAAGGCCATCGTGATGAACGGTGACTTCATCTTGCAGCCAATCTCCCTCACTTTCTCCTGGATGCACAGCGTGCGGAAGGCCACCTCATGACCACTCACGGGCGACATCAGTCCGGCAATGGGCAATGGAATGTCCATCATCTCCTCAGGAGTGACAACCACCTGTCCACCCTTCATCTGGACAATACGGTTGATGGCCTTGACGATATACTCGTCGTTGGAACCGATGGCCACGATATTGTGACAGTCGTGGGCCACCGAACCTGCCATCGCACCATTCTTGATGCCGAAGCCACGCACTAGTCCCACAACGGGTTTGGCACCAGGCACATAGCGGTTGTAGACCACGATCTTCTGCACCTCCGTCCACGGATACTGCGAGTCAAACAGCGGGTTACCCGTCAGCACCACCTCGTCGTGCTCTGTCAGCAGACTGCCGTCCGAGGCATGGATGACGTGAACGGTATCGCCCGTCTTCAGGTCGAGGTTAATATCGGCTGCCGTTATGGGCTGTGCCACGAAGTTGTTGGGGAAGTTATCATCCAGGATGTGCTCATCAACCTCGTGACGTGACGGCAGGTTGGAGTTATAGTTGAACACCTCTTCTCCACGAATCCACGTGCTCTCCACACGGAAGTATGGGGTGACATTGTCAACGGTGATGAACGTGGCGGGGTCGCCCTCCTGCAACAGTCCCCACTTCTGCTTATAGTGTCGCTGGGCATTCACGCTGGCTGCCTTCAGCACATCCCACAGCTCGTAGCCGTCGGCCAGTGCACGCCTCACAATCAGGTTGATGTGTCCACGCACGAAGTCGTCAGGATGGCAGTCGTCCGTACAGAACATCACCATGTTCGGACTCTCGTTGATCAGCGGACTCAGCAACTTGTAGTCCTTGGCGGCACTACCCTCGCGGATGATGACATTCATGCCGGCCCTGATACATGCACGACCCTCGTCCAGCGTCGAGCACTCATGGTCGGTGCTGATGCCAGCGGCAGCATAGCGGTCGCGCTGCTGACCTTTCACACCAGGGGCATGACCATCCACAGGCTTGCCATTGCGCAGGGCGGCCTGTATCTTCGCCATCACGTCCTTGTCGCCATTCAGCACACCTACATAGTTCATCATCTCACCCAGGAAACCAATGTCCTCGCGGGCCATCAGTGCCTCGGTGTCCTTCACGTCGATGACCTTACCGCAGGTCTCTATGTCGCCACCCACGGCAGGCACACAGCTGGGGGCACCAAACAGGAAGTTGAACTGTGCCTCCTTGCCCGAGCGTATCATGTAGTCGACACCCTCTACGCCCAGCACGTTGCCAATCTCGTGGGGGTCGGCAATGACGCCTATCGTTCCGTGACTGACGGCGATGCGTGCAAACTTGTGGGGCACGATCATACTGCTCTCAATGTGCACGTGCGCATCCACAAAACCAGGCATAATGTAGGGCCAGGGGGTCTCTTTGGCGGGCAGTTCACAGCGTCTCACCTCGACGATGGTCTCACCCTCAATCACCAACTCGCCGTCGAATATCTCGCGACGAATCACGTCAACAATGTGTCCTTTGATGTTTTCCATATCCTTTCGATTTTTGATTAACTACTTGCAAAAGTACAAAAAAAAATTGAGAATAACCATAGCATTTCCCATTTTTTTTCTTATCTTTGCATCGTTAACTGACCTATCAAATACTATACACTATGAAAAAGGTATATAAAGCACATATTCTCTTTACCAAAGAGAAAGACCATTTCGAGGTCTTCGAGAACGGTTATATCGCAGTGGAAGACGGCATCGTACTGGGTGTGGCAAGCAATCTGAAGGACTTGGGATGCGAAGGTGTCGAGGTGACAGACTTTGGCAACCGTCTGCTCATTCCGGCCATGAACGACATGCACGTCCATGCACCACAGGTACACAACCAAGGCGTGGCCATGGACCTGGAACTGCTGCCGTGGCTGCAGAACTACACCTTCCCAGAGGAGTCGAAATATGCCGACGTCCACTATGCCGAGCGCATGTATCGCCGCTTCATCCACACCCAGTGGCTCTTTGGCACCATGCGTAGCGTCGTCTTCGCCACCATGCATACCGACAGCACCCGCGTGCTCATGAAGCTCTACCAGGAGGCTGGCATGGGTGCTATGGTCGGCAAGGTGGGCATGAACCGCAACTGTCCCGACACCCTCACGGAAGAGGTCGACGCCTACATTGCAGGCCAAGAGGCGCTCATCGCCGAGTTCGGCGATGCTAATGCGCTCGTCCGCCCCATCATCACCCCTCGTTTTGTACCTTCCTGTACCCCCGAGTTGCTGAAGGCCTGTGGCGAGCTGGCCAGCAAATACCAATTGCCCGTCCAGTCGCACCTGTCAGAGAACACTTCCGAGATTGCGTGGGTGGCAGAACTGGAGAAGGAGAGCACCAGCTACGGCGACGCCTACAACCGCTACGGACTCTTCGGACAGACGCCCACCATCATGGCCCACTGCGTATGGACCGATGGCAGTGAGTTGGAACTGATGAAGAAGAACCACGTCATGGTCGCCCATTGTCCCACGTCCAACTTCAACCTGTCGTCGGGACTGGCACCCGTCCGCACGTTCCTCGACGAGGGTCTGCCCATTGGTCTTGGCAGCGACATCAGCGGTGGCCACGACCTCAACATGTTCCGCATGCTGGTCTATGCCATCCAAGTCAGCAAGATGCACTACCAGCACGACAAGAGCAAGGCCTTCCTCACCCTACCCGAAATCTTCTGGATTGCCACCAAGTCTGCTGGTTCCTTCTTCGGCAAGGTCGGCAGCTTCGAGCCCGGCTACGAGTTCGATGCGCTGGTCATCGACGACGAAGTGCTGCATCCTGACGAGTACTCGCTGCTGCACCGTCTGGAGCGTTTCATCTATGTGGGCGACGACCGCCAGATTCTCCACCGCTTCTGTCGCGGCCAGATCATCGAGGAGCCCAGAGTCTAACCCCAAACATTCCCCCTTTGATGCGTCTAGCTTAACAGGAATAACCATCTTCAGACGTCCAAGGTGGGGAACCTGTGTGGAACCCATGGGGAATGTAATCTATGGTTCCCCACCTTTCAATCCCTTTACACATCGGCATTCCGAGCGATTTGTGGGGAATGGCAGGACTCATACGCATGTCCCAGAAAGCAGCGATTCGCAACGTTTTACCTCTTACGTAATAAATCAGCTTATAGTTTCTGCCAACAATGGTTGCCTTATATAAATTATAATATCCTCTTAGTAAGGGTTCGGGAAAACCAATGCCAGAATACTTCCTAAGCATCTTCACCTTTTCATCTATCTCATGAGCAAGATTAGTTGTTGCCTGTTCACCATAATGTTCCAAATAATAGTCGATAGTAGCAGCAATATGGAGCAATGCTTTCTTGTTGTATTTAACCTGCATAACAAGCTATTTTGTCCCATATCATTTGCATAACCTCACGATGTGTGAAGGTCTCACCTCGCTCAAACTCCTTTTCACCTTCGTCTATGTCAGATAGCGCTTCGTCAACAGACTGCGGCATACCTTCGGGGATGGTGAAACTGTTTTGTTTCATCGGCGCAACATCAGACATAACAGCAACTGCAGGCTCGCTGGCTGTCATGCAACTGCCGTCCTCTTCTTCAATAATAGGATATGGTTTACGCTCTTTCATAATTTTCATTCTACGTTGCAAAGATAGTTATTTTTATTGAAACAAAAAAGAATTCAGCGAGATATTTTCATGAAAACATCTCGCTGAATGTATGAAATTAGCGCCCAGCGCTTCCTCTTTATAAGGTCTATCTTTTTTATCGCTGTTTCCGCAGTCGAGACCTACGAGCATGACGATGCCTGACACGGCGCCACACATCATACGCAGGCGCCCTACTCCACCGCCAAAGCCAGCACCGATGCGCTTGGCCATGGTCTCGTCGAGACCATAAAGGTCGGAAAAGGCTGCCACCACACTCTGGCAGCAGCCATATCCGGCCATGAAATTATCGACTGCGCGCTGTACGCGCTGGTCTAATTCTATTTCCGTCATCATTGAACTTCGTTCGAGCCTGCTCACGTTCGGAAATGGCGAGACGGTCACCACTGTACTATACTGGCACCCATTCCGACTTGTTTAAGAAATAATATAATGTTGAACCCGTAAAACTGCAGATGCCTAGGGGCTGTAAAAAAAAATTCTACTATATTTTTTTGGAAAAATAGGAGAATCCTGCGGAAAAATCCGTATCTTTGCAGCGCAATCTAACAAATTGCGCTTTTTTTGATGCTCAATCTCTCTGCTGAATTAGGACCTCGAACGAGAAGTAAGAGCTAAACTGATATCCATTGGAGCTGTGCCTTCGGGCGCAGTCTTCACCATAGGATATTTGAGGCAGTCCTAAGCCTGGCAGAGAGTATGGAGGGGCTGCGCTCTTTTCATATCAGGGTGTGATGCAGACAGCCTCTACGACAGAACAAAAAAAATGAAAACAAGAATATGGAATCGGGAAAAAACAACTGGACTATAGGCGAAATCGCCACCCTGCCGAAACAGGAGAGACCCTTGAAACAGAGTGGCTCGACGACTTATGTGCAATACATTACATCGCGTTATGTCTGCATCCGTGAGGCTACCGACAGGCAGCGCGGTATCCTTGTCAAGGTGTTGGGCAAGGCTTACAGCGACCAGGTAGGGATAGTGAATGGCGAGCCCTTCAGCAAGGACGACCATGACGAGCTTTTTGTTGGTCACCGCTATTACAGTTTCCCGTTTCCGCAAGCGAAGGATGTCAAGGAAGTGCTCGAAATCATTGAGGACAATCAGGATTTGTTGCAGAAATTCCAGGCCGCCTCGATGCACATCAATCCCAATTCCACGTTCTGGGTCAGCGACACCGTGCGCAACAAGTTCTTCCTGAAGAAGCCGCAAATCCTTAGCGGTCGCGACGGCCAACTCTGCACCCCCAGCGACGACGACAATCACTATCGCCTTTCGATAGTCTATTTCTTCAAGGGCTCCCTGATTTGGTGAGCCCTTGAAGAAATATGAGGGTGTGTCAAAATGAAGTGAACCCCGAAAGTTAGACAAAAAACTTTCGGGGTTTATTATGCAAAAGAGAAAGAAGCATGGTTATGCAGAATGTCTGAAGTACATGCAAATGATCAAAGAAGGAACATCCATTCATGCA
>Ga0310697_10001033_pt1 | contig 34163 bp, 32 predicted proteins | sample 172DNAGHGlowgp2_FD_203883 | JGI IMG/M metagenome (GOLD analysis project Ga0310697, IMG submission 203883) | Sheep rumen microbial communities from Palmerston North, Manawatu-Wanganui, New Zealand - 1728 DNA GHGlow gp2 (v2) (version 2) | ecosystem: Host-associated > Mammals > Digestive system >... | reverse complement strand
TCATCGTTGATGGCGTTCATCGTCGTCGCCACCCGCCGATTCGTGATATTCTCCAGCATGGACATGCCATTATCCAGCCGATTGCGGGTAATGGAATTGATGAGAATCTTGGCGTGGCTCTCGTAAATACGGTCCGCCCGGTCGCTAATGTAATACGCAATGGCACCTCCGATAAGGGCGCAAATAATCAGCCAGTGCAGATTCCGAAGGATAGTAAAGAAAATATCTTTACCGGAAAGAGCATTGGCGTCTTTTTTCTCCAGGAAGGAGAGGTCGTTTTCTGTATTGGTATTCGACATACTCAAAAGATAATTACTTATCTATTCTCCATCTTCAGATAAGTCAGCACTGTAAAGGTCGTTGATGCCAGGCCTACAACAGTAGAGAAAATAGTCATTATCGGGGCCCACTGGTTGAACGACTCCATGAAGTTACGATAACTCGTATTCCTGGTTATGACAAAATCGTTCTGCTGCAACATAAAGAAAGGATCACGGAAAACTTTGGAGGACCGGGGATCCAGATAGCGCATGACCATCTTGCCGTCCACTTCGCGCATGACAGCAATTTTATGACGGTCCGTATAAACGTTCAAATCGCCGGAAAGTGCAAGCGCCTCCAAAAAAGTGCAACGCTCATTCGGTACAGTTATGGCTTTTCCTCCATTTGAACCAAGGAAAAATACCTTGAAGTCACGGAAACGGACCATGACATAAGGATCACTGATATATCCGCCAGCGATCAACATATTCTGGACTCGCTCTTGTAACTTTAACCGAGTAAGTCCAGCCGCATGGATCTTTCCTAGAACCGGCAGCTCAATATCTCCATTTTGATCCACCAGATAAGCTAAATTCTGTTGATTATTACGAACTGCGGTTTGGGCCGCGCTGTAAATGTTGAATGGCTTTGCCAATTCGCTATCAAAACAAGAGATGACAACATCCAGTTCATCATACGGACTAATAACCGCCTCAAACTTATTCTCCAGCTCAATCTGGGAATTATGCTTCATATCCTGCAGATAGGCCACCTTTCTGTTGGTTACACAGGAAACCGCTGATACGGCAACCAGCGAAATGACGATGCACGCCCGGAAAGTCCTCGTAAGTTTCATAATCAACGAAGTTTTTATAATCTCACAAAGATAATATTTTATTTTAACTTTTCTACAATTCTTGGACACGCTTTCCCGTCTCCGTAAGGATTCACTGCATGACTCATGGCATCATACGCTGCTGGGTCATCTAATAGTGAAGACACTTCCGAGACAATCCGGTCATAATCCGTGCCCACTAGCTTGACCGTTCCAGCCTCCAGCGCTTCCGGCCTTTCCGTCGTATCCCGCATCACCAACACCGGTTTTCCCAGCCCGGGCGCCTCTTCTTGAATACCGCCTGAATCCGTCAATACGATGTAACTCCGAGACATCAGATACACAAAATCCAAATAGTCCAACGGCTCGATAAAATGCAGATTCTCAGCAGGATGATCTCCAAATACCTGCCGGATGGGTTTCCTCACATTCGGATTCAAATGCATCGGATACACGAAATCCACCTCCGGATACTTCCGGGCAAGATCCCGTATCGCCGTGCACATACTGATGAATCCTTCTCCAAAATTCTCACGCCGATGGCCGGTGATGAGAACGAGCCGGCGAGATTCTTCGCTTCGCTCAGAATGACACTTGTCATCCTGAAGGTGTGCAGCGACTGAAGGATCTTTCGGGACATAGCCTTGGGCAAGAACATTCTCCACCACCCAGTGCAACGCATCGATGACCGTATTCCCCGTCACCATAATCCTCTCCTCTGGGACCCCTTCATCCAACAGGTTCTGCCGACTGAGCGGAGTGGGAGCGAAATCATATTCAGCAATCCGTCCCGTTACCTGCCGATTCATCTCTTCCGGCCATGGGCTATATAGGTTATGCGTCCGGAGACCAGCCTCCACATGCCCCACCGGAATCTGCCGATAGAAAGCAGCCATCGCCGCTGCCATCGAGGTAGTCGTGTCCCCATGGACCAATACGACATCGGGTTTGACCTCATCCAGGACATCCCGCATCCCAGTCAGAACTCGAGCTGTAACATCATATAGATCCTGCCCTTCCTTCATGATATTCAGGTCGTAATCTGGCTCCACGCCAAAGATATCCAGCACCTGATCCAACATCTCCCGATGCTGACCTGTCACACAAACAACAGTTTCAAATTCATCCGGGTACTTCTGGAACTCCTTCACCAGCGGACACATTTTAATGGCCTCGGGGCGGGTTCCGAAAACAAGCATTATCTTTTTCATTTTTCTTCGTCTTAAAACTTAACGGAGACTCTCACAGCATCTTATTTAAAGAAGAGGAAAAGATTGTATAACAACATCAATAACAGATTAGACTTAAAGGTTTCATCTTTTCATGAACCAATCATTCTCTATTATTCTCTTATAAACTTCATCTGCTACTAAATCAGCACCTATAACAGACCAATGAGTATTGTTGACTTTGTAAAAATCCTTAACTCCTCCAGCCAATTCCGATTGTATATAAGATTTTGGATTTATCAAAAAAGACGAGTCTGGGAAATAAGACAAAGTAGGATTCTTGGGATGATTCTCAAGAATCCACGGTTCATATGCATCATATTTGTCGGGTGCAACAAGGAACACTAATTGGACACCTTTTTCTTGAGACCAATTATATAAATCGATTAGACTATTTGATGCTTTTCTAAAATCAGAATTCTTTTTACTCCATAAAAGATCCCCGTCATTAACCTTAGTGGAATTATACACAAATAATGTAGAAGAGTACTTTGGATGCGTAAACAAAACCTTATTCAATTTATACTTTACAACTGGATTCGAAAAATCAAAAGATAAGCGTATCCATGAAAAAAAATTATATAATAATGATTCTTTCTGAAAATCAGTCTTTTTGCAGGGTGCTAACGGAGAGTTCTCATTTCTACTTATCCCCAAATCAATAGCAAGTAATCGCTCTACAAGATATCGTTCAACGCATTCGACAATTACAATTTGATCTTTATCAAAGCAATTTGAGTTCGCAGCAGTAATGAATGATTGAATAGGATTCGGATCCTGATCTATAAAATTTGCAATAGGTGTATTAAATAAATGACTTAATTTCCATTGAAAACCATCAATACCACATTGGCTAAAAGAATCACCAATTGTTATGATACTAAAGTATTTAAGTGAATCGTAAGTAAAAACATCTTTAACACTAGCATGATCTAAAAGAGGACGCGGATAATAATCGATAGCTAAACTTTCATAATCTTTACCAAATGGGATTTGGCCTATTTTTCCTATATCTCCACTTAATGAAGGGAGTACATGCCCAAAATAGTAACTAATGAGAATAAAAAAAAGGAAGAAACAAAGTAAGAACTTCGGTAAAAAGGACTTCATGCCTAAAAAGCGAAATAAATAAAAGCCTGATTCTCTCCACAGAACAAAATAATGAGAGACACAATCAATAAATAAAGGCTATATCTATAATACCAACGCATCTTTCTAGGAAGTGTTAGCGCATGTGGTTTATTCCGCTGAACCCACTCTACAAGTAACATAAAGCAAATCAGCCAAGACACGCCTCTAACTGCCGGAGAAACAAAAAACTCATAACTGGCTTTTAATGTTTTCCACTGAATCATCCTAATAATGTATTCCCACGCTTGTTCTAGGCTCTCCGAGCGGAAAATAATCCAGCCAACAGTAACAATAAAAAAGGTGAACAGTATCTGTCCAAACTCTTTCCAAGTTGGAAATAGCCTCCCTTCCGCCACAATATCCCTATACTTCCGGTTTTTACCAGACAGAATCAACGGCAGGAACAGCAAAGCATGATATGTTCCCCAAACAAGGAAGGTCCAGTTAGCCCCATGCCAAAAGCCACTCAAAAGGAAGATGATAAAAGTATTCCGAACGATCTTCGCTTTGGAGCATCGGCTGCCACCAAGCGGGATATAGACATAATCCCGGAACCAAGTTGTCAACGAGATATGCCAACGCCTCCAAAACTCTGCAATATCACGGCTGAAATATGGCACGTTGAAATTACGCATCAACCTGATACCAAACAGTTTAGATGCGCCGATAGCAATATCGGAATACCCTGAGAAATCGCCATAAATTTGGAATGCGAAGAAAATGGCTGCCAACAACAGAGTACTTCCGCTTTGCGTTTGATAAGATGAGAATACCTGATCGACATAGACGGCACAGTTGTCAGCTATGACCATCTTCTTGAATAATCCCCACAAAACCTGGCGCATTCCATCAACCCCCGTCTCATATTCGAAAGCTCGAGGCTTCCCAAACTGAGGAAGAAGGTTCGTCGCCCGTTCGATCGGCCCCGCCACGAGTTGCGGAAAAAAACTGACGAAAGCGAAGAACTGGACAATATCGCGGGTCGGTTCCAACTTACCGCGATACACGTCAATGGAATAACTGAGCGCTTGAAATGTATAGAAACTGATGCCCACCGGAAGAATCACTTTCAGGAGTAATCCATCCGTATTCCCGCCAAGAAATAGATCCGCAAAAGAAGTGACGAAGAAATCATAATACTTGAAAATGCCCAAAATAAGCAGATTGATGACAATGTTGACGACATTGACCGCTCTTGCTTTCCTAGGTGTCTCCCGGTATCTGTCTATAAGAAGACCAGCTCCGAAACTGCATGCAGAGGTGAACGCAATCAAGAATAAGAAACGCCAATCCCACCACCCATAAAAGATGTAGGACACCACGACGATGAACAGGTTCTGCAACTTCAGGTTCCTGTTGAATACGAACCAATAGAGCAGAAACACTATCGGCAGAAAAATGGCGAACTCTATGGAGTTGAAGAGCATTTATGCTTCCACTCTAAATATGATACACCCCTTCCAGTGGGCAGATGTTGTGACAGTCCAGGATCACTTTGCCTTTCAATTTCTCCCAGCAACCCTTGATCTGGTCATGCTTCACCATAATCACGACCATGTCCACGTCTTTCAAGAAAGCCTCGAAGTCATGATACTGGTTCTTCACGATATCCTTGTCGATGAACGGATCATACACCTTCAAAGGGTCGGCCAGATGTTTCTCCTGACACTCAAGCAGTTGCAGCGTCGGACTCTCGCGAACATCATCGACATTCTCCTTATAGGTCAAGCCATATAAACCAACCCGGCGAGTATCCGTGATGCCATTCTCCTTCATGATTTCATGGATCCGGTTCAAGACGAAGGCCGGCTGGCCATCATTGGTCCTCATAGATTCGTCAATGACCTTCGCCAAGGACGGGTAATCCCCAACCAGGAACCACGGGTCCACACTAATGCAGTGGCCGCCCACACCAGGACCAGGCTGGAGTATATTCACCCGCGGGTGCATATTGCAAATCCGGATGATCTCATAAACGTCCATATTGTCGTGGCGGCAGATACGGGCGAGCTCATTGGCAAAGGCAATGTTTACGGCCCGGAAGGTGTTCTCAACAACCTTGGTCATTTCGGCCGTACGAATGTCCGTAACCACGATTTCACCCTGGCAGAAGCTGGCGTAGCAGGCCTTGACCTTCTCCCCTATCGTCTTGTCATCGGCACCAATCGTACGGTTGTTATGCAGGAGTTCATAGACCATATTACCCGGGATGATGCGTTCGGGAGCATGGACCAGGTTCACCTGCTTGCCGCTCTCGGCAATAACCGGACGGACGGACTTGTCGATGGTCCCCGGAGAGATGGTGGACTCAATCACCACCGTCGCTCCCTCAGGACAAACCGCCAGCACCTGCTTCACCGCCGCTACCACATAGCAAGGGTCCACTTTCTTGGAGAACTTGTCATAAGGAGTGGGGACGGAAACGATGTACATATCCGTCTTCTGATATTCCGTCGTGAACTTGATTCCCCCCTTAACAGCAGCTGCAAACAGCTCATCCAGACCATCTTCCTTGAATGTAGTCTTTCCGGCATTGAGCGTTGCTACCAACTCCTTATTGTAATCCGTTCCAATGACCTCCACCCCATGGGAAGCCAGCATGAGGGCCGTGGGAAGGCCGATATAGCCGAGGCCGATAACGTCGATCATTTTTACTTAAACTGATATTGAATGTCCGGATTCTCCCTAAATGCATTCTTGCTCTGTGGATAACCCTCTATGAACCAAGAAAGGAAAGACGCAAAATCAATCTTCTCCGATAACATCTTTGCCCGTCTTTGTTGAAAAACCTCCCGCCTATTGCCCATTTCAATCAATGAGCTGACCGTTTCATATAGTTTATCAACTACTGTTGTTTTAATGCCAAATCCAAGATGATAAAACTCTTCCAATTCTCTCAAATAACCAATCCGCCCAACGAAATCGTTGAAACGGATGAAGGGAACGCCCAGCACACCGGCTTCAGCCGCCATCGTTTGACTATCTCCAAGGTACAAGTCGGCAAATGCCATCACATGATGCATATCAATGGGTTTGATATGAATGCGGTATGGCTCGAATTGAGGCTCCAATTCCCGTTCGGAAGAGATATATACCCTTCCATAGGGCTTTAAGATATCAATCAAGCGCTGTGCAATTTCCGTACTGATGCCCTTGATCCCCGTGTCGTGATGAGCTTTGAGTTTCGCAAAACGGATCAAGAAATAAGGGCTGTTTGTAGGAAAGTATTTTTCAACTACTGAACGGTCCGGTGTAAAGTGATGAGGATGGAGATATGCCAGTTCATGATAGCTGTTATACTTGACGGATTTTGCATTCCATTTCCCATTGTCACACACAATCGGAGTTAAGATTTCATCCGCCCAAGGATAACTGAACTTGGCATACTTCGGAACGACTGCCGCATCATCTTCATTGATATTGATGACAGGGATATGACGAAGCTTCCCGATCCATGAGTTCTCCACGCTGGTACCGGTAAGGATATCCGGTTTGAACTTCGCGCAAAAGGAATTGAGCCTCCACGCTCTTTTGAGAGTTCCCCACAAAATACCCAGTTTCGAGTCTTTTCGCCCTTCCTTCAGAATATTGTGATACGGCATTCCGGCATTGTCCAGCAATTCCTGAAGGACATCCTTTTTCTTGATCAGTATTTCTACGTCATGCCCATGCTCCTTCAATCGGGGAATGACATTCTTGTAATTGTAGAAGTGGGCAGGATGGCCCATATAAACGAGGATTCTCATAAAATCAATATCTGTACTCCTCCAGCGCTTTTCGCAGCGATTGAATATATCCATGCCCATATTTGAGACATGGCTCCATATAATTGCCCTCCCCCCATTCGTTCCAAGATTTCAAGAATACCAACTTATTTTCCTTCTCTTTGACGATATTAAAGACGTCTTTGCAATGCAGATGAAACTGCTCCGGTGTTGCGTCATGAAGGATTAGCGCACCCGATTCCCGACGAGGCGTATTGTCCCAGTTTGGGATCAAGAGAGGGATTATTGTCTCCTCCTTATAGCAGGGCATAACCAGCTTTCTACGAACATCACTATAAGAGAAGCGATTGAGGGGAATAGATAACAGTTTTGATAAAAAGCTTCTTGCAAATGTTGACAGTTTTCGGGAGCGACGACTCTTCCCCATGGAGGAAATGTTGTAAAGCCCACTGACAATCGTCTTTTGACATAACTTGAAAGAAGGATCTTCCATCCTTGTATAATCATCGGCATATCCCATGAAATAAAAAGGAGGAAGCTCTTCTTTTTTTGCCAGTTCCTGCCACCTATCTATGAATAACTGCGCGTCAGGCATTTCATCAATATGGTAAAGGACAAAAACCAGCTGACCGTTAATCTTGTAGTATCGTTTATCTTTAAAGCAGTCAAGGAGAGAGTAAAAATGGGCATCAATATCTTCGATGCCTGGATATGATTGAAAAAGAAGCGGCTTATTATCCAGTGTATTCGTCGATGAGTTCCACGTTTTTTTATACCAGGAATGGTTAGCCCAGCACAAGCAGAAAGGGAAATCCGGTTCTTTTGTCCGAAGGACCTCTTTCAACGGCATATCCAGCATCACTATACCATTCCCGAACCAATAGTGATAATAACAGAAAGCCGAGATTCCGGCTTCCCGGGCAAGGTCTGCCTGCGCTTGACGAACTTGAGGTAAACGCAGGTCGTAATAACCTAAGTCGGCGGGGACTTTGGGCTGATAATGTCCTTTGAACAACGGCTTCGCTTTACCAACATTGGTCCACTCGGTAAAACCAGGACCGTACCACTCATTGTTTTCGGGGGTGGGATAGTACTGGGGCAGATAGAAGGCGATGACCTCTATATCTTTCTGGCTCATGCTATTTTCGGCTTTTTCCGTGAAAGAACGGAATGATAGATGTCTAACAGGGATTCTGCGACCTGCGGATTGTCCAACTTCCGTTCGGAGATCTTTTTCCGCCCGTCACTCCTTCCCCCATCTTGCAAGATCATTTCGATTCTGGTCGCAATTTCCCGGGCATCGAAACCGGTCACATAAGAATTCCTGACTCCGTCCAACAATTCAGGGATATCTGCAACTCCTGTTGCGACAATCGGACAATTACAGGCAAGCGCCTCTTTTACCACTTGAGGGGATCCCTCGCTTTTCGTCGGTAACAAAAACAAATCACAACCGCACAGAAGCTTATTGACCTGGCCACGGTTAAACCCCTTCATCTCAATTAGGTTAACGGGGAAAGGGAGCAGTTCGATGGCCTCTTTTGCCAATGGATAGTTCTTCCTGGGATTGGAGAAAGATCCGCCAAAGAGAATATTGGGCCGGTCATCCGGTAATCCCATTTCGCGGATGGCATCTTGCTTCTCAAGGAGCGGAAGCTGTTTCATGTCAATCCCGCAAGGGAGAATGCAGTAACCATCCGGTATACGTACAAGCTTGTCGTGAATATGCTGGGCGACAAAAATGTTATATGCACTGAAACGGGCCGCCAAACTGGCAACAACCTTCCCTTTGGTTGTCAACGTCTCACCGTTATGGAAGGTAATAACGACGGGGACGGACCTTTGAAGGACACTCAAGGCTCCACAAAAGCCATAATGCGCATGGATCAGATCAATCTGGTTATCCTTGATAGCTTGCTTCAACTTAGGCAAAGAGGACAAATACCCCTTCACCCCTTTTCCTTTGACGGCGAAGTAGAAGACATGGACACCTAGAGCAGACAGTGCATCGCCTTGCTCTTTCACAAAGGTATACTCCCGACTTTCCGAGACGGCGTTCCCGCTATGGACAAGTAAGACATTCATAGGATCAAACGAGACCTCTTCCTCTTAATTTAAACCAATTCCAAAAGATGATGACAAAGAACTCAACAGCCAGGAAGTAATCAAACCATTTCGCCTGTTTTATTGTCTTTATCTGGCTTATCCCATATGCGGCAAAAATCATTTCCATCGGGATCGCCGGATGATGGAACCGTCCGGACTGGGCGAAGGAACTGAGGCCCAAGGCCATGAGATATCCCAACAGAAAGGCGATGATCATGACATTGCTTCGCCATCGTTTCTTTGGTAATAGCGTAAAGAGTGCAAAGATGCAGAAAAAGGATAAAACATTTTTCAGATAATAGCCGCCATTCTGCAATTGCTGAATATTTTGCGTTTCGATTTCCACCATTGTTGGAAAAGGGAGCGTGAAAATAAAAGGCGCAAAAACCAGTTTATTCAATCCGGAGACAAGAGTATTACCACCAGCTCTGTTTGCACGATACTCAAAGTTTGCACCGGTGGAATTTGCTTGATCCATCAAAGACTCACTCTGCTCCATGATTCTACCGCCAAAAAAGGTTGCCCCAACAAACACCAGCAGAAACAAGATCAAAACCCGACGTGATTGGTTGATGATCTTTTCAGATGAAAAGACAAGTGCACAAATAAAGGCGAGAACAACAACCCATGCAAGAGCTGTACGTATAAAGGTCAATAAGATGACCAATATGGCAAATGTAACAAGATGCCAACTTCTAAACTGCTTTTCTCGAATCACAAAGTCGCCACGTTCTACTGCCCATACAGATAACATCAGCATCAAAGGCTCTTTCATGGTCGCTCCGGAATAGAAAATGACCATAGGCATTAGAATTACAAAATAAGCAGATAGGCGACCAACAGTTTCTCCGAAATTTCTTTTAGCTAACCGATATGTCATAATAACGGTCCATGCGTCAAAGAAAGCATTTGGAATCCGAGTAAATATTATACTATTATCGGAAATGAAATTGCATAACGCCACAAAAAATGGATAGCCGACATCATCAATGCGCGTACTAGCATATAGTAAATACGGACTGATATCGCCCGCCTTAATCATTTCAATCAGCCAATTGGCCTCAGCATAATAACCGGTGGAGTCCATCGTTGTCCCTATCGGTTGTTCCCATGGTGTATGCCATACCGTCATGGTAAACAGATAATAGCCAAATATCCATAAAAACCGCGTAATCAGTGTCGTTAGAAACAGGTTGCGTTCAATGACCTTGGAAGACAATTCTTTCCAGCCAACTTCCCATTGAACCGACAAATAGTAAAACAACCAGACCTCTACGATACCAGCCATAATCCAATACCAGGTCATCAACTGACTGAAAAAAAGGAGGCAACATGCCACGAGAGCAATCAGATACACGAAGGATGCTCTCCTTAGAAAATATTGACTGCGGGACAGTATCACTTTTCCAGACGACGCTTAAGTTTGATAATTCGTGTTTTATTCTTTTCTCCGACTAAACGAAAAAGGTAGTATTTCCAATCCTTTTTGCCCTTTTTCCACGATCCCATAAAATGATGATCACAGTATGTATTTTCGGTGATAAAGATCTCCCCCGTGGTTTGGCGCGGGCAAAAATAGTCGACTGGGAACACATGCATATCTTTGTAGATTTGCTCTTTCCCATCTTGAACAAACCCATTCCTCTTCATGATGGAGGTAATTCTGAAGGGATTCGTCAAAAGGTCGTACGCTCCATCGGGCTTAATGAAGTGAATATCTTCATAAGCATCCAACTGTTCTTTTACCCAATCACCATTTGGCATACATGCTATTGTGCCTGTACCAATAGGAATATACTTTGTACCTTCAAACCCAATAAAACCCGATAAATAAAGCAAGTCATCGAAAGACTTAAGGGCCTCAACATCCGTGTCCAAATATATACCTCCTTCTGAAAACAAAGCATATAACCTTACATAATCGGAAACAAACGCATATTTCTTTGCTCCATATGCTTCTTTCACGTATGCATTACAATTAATGTCGAAATTGTCTTCGTTCCAGAGTTTATACTCGTAATCCGGCATGAACTTATGCCAGGATTCGATACAACGCAACGCCATTTCTGGCATTTCTCCCCTGCCAAACCAGCAGTAATGGATAATTTTCGGTATCATTTGTTCATAGAGTGAATAATCCTACAAGCCAAGGCTGGAGACAAATTAATGATTCTTATTTTTATCCGAGCATTTCTACTGGCATTAAAAAGGGAGAGTGGATATACTTTTTTCTTTGCCAATTGAACAAGATAATCCTGCCTTTGCTGGTACATACGGGTTCCCAATGTAGTAATTATAGAAACGACGGTGTGTGCAATCATCCCTTGCTGCCACCGTTTGTCTTCTAATAGGTTTGCTTGATCTTGCAAGGAACTAATCAAGTTCATCTGTCCATTAACGACCTTTTCCGATCGCCCTTGAGTTATGGAACCCTTTCTCACCAGATAATAATACACCAAAAGCTCTATCTCGGAAACCCGATGAGCCTTTTCAAGGACACGTGGAGTCCATTCTGTATCCTCAAAAATAATACCCGGTTTAAAATAAAGGTCATTCTCTTTCAGAAGATCCTTCCGAATCATGAACTGCCACGCATAACATTCATTTCCTAACCGATGAATCAGAAAATCATGTCCGTCATAAATGCCTTGAGACGAAGGAAGAATCTCTTGCCGGAACTCTTCCGTAGCGGGTTGATTCCCATCATATACACGGATATGCCTAAAACGAAGAATATCCAAAGAAGATTCCTCCATCGTCGTTACCAGTACCCTAAAAACGTTTTGCCGAAGGAAATCATCCGAATCAACAAACAATACATATTTTCCTCGAGCATTGCCCAACCCCACATTGCGGGCTACACTCAATCCTTGATTCGCCTGGTGAATGACAGAAACATTTGATTCTGAAAAAGCATAGGTGTCACAGATTATTCCACCTTTATCCGTTGACCCATCATCCACCAATATGATCTCATAACTGTCCGGACAAATATCCTGATTAAGAATACTCTTTAGACATCTTTCAAGATATCTATCCACATTGTAAACCGGAACTATAACACTAAGTATCAGCGCCATATTTGAATTCGGTTACGTTTTTGTTTCCGCTTTTCCACTTTAAAAAGACATCTTTCAAGAAACCATACTATCTTATATGCCACAGGATATCTTTTAAGCCTCTTCATTTGCCCGACGGAGAAAGACCACTGATCATAATCCGTCAGTATAGCACTCGGGACCAGTTCCGCCAAAACCTTTGCTCGCTCCGCCTTATCAAGCTCCTTATTTGTCTCACTGATGCCATTCATGTCGAACAAGGTGACATCCAGATCCGTATAGACTGGTTTTTCATCACCGAAGATGATGGCCTTCATGTACCACTTCCAATCGGAAACGATCCGGAGAGACTCATCATATAAGCCATATTTGTCGAACAAAGATTTACGGATGTACGCGGGGGAATGATTCAGCGTCCCAATATAAAAACCCAGTAGAGAAATCTCCTGTCCAGCAAAACACTTGTCCCGAAGAAGGCCGTCGGGCATGTCTTTAAGCATATTGCCGTAAAGAATAGGAGGATACCCCGAATCACTCAAGGCCTTATACATCTTTTCAATGACATCATCCGCCACCAGGCAATCTCCGCTGTTCAGGAATTGGATATACTCCCCAGAGGCCATCACGATTCCCTTGTTCATTGCATTGTAAATGCCTTTATCGGGCTCGGATATCCACTTCAAACGAGAACCGAACAAACCTTCGTACTTCCTGATTACTTCAACACTTTCATCGGAGCTGGCACCATCAACAACGATATACTCAAAGTCTTTCCGACCTTGCATGAAAACGCTTTGCATAGTCTTTTGCAGCCCATAAGAATTGTTCAGGTTTATCGTTATAATCGTAAGCATCATTCATTTACATTTGAAGAGGCTGAAGCGAGTTTATCCCAAATATGCCACAGTGGTCGCATTAATACCCGTCTGAGACAATCCACTAACAAAACGGCGAACACAAGAACACCGGCAAATATGAAAATCGAGAGGAAAGTCGCTCCTAGCCCATAATTCTGCTTGAGAAACTCGCATACGATGCCTACTTTTCCATATAGAACTGTTTCTCCGATATAAGCAGAGCAATGAAGTGCATAAATGCTTAAACACCCAGAGGCAAGATAGTTGACAAACTTGTTCTCGAAATCAAACGATAACCAAAAACAAAAGAAGGATACCGCAGCCAATACGAGAAATATATTATTATAGGACCATGGATACCAGTGGGCAATATATGTCTTCCTAGAAAGAATGGTTAATTCGCCCCATATTATTGAAAACAAAAAATATAAGCATAAATTCACCCATCGAGTACGATTAATAAGAGTATTGCTGACATATTTCCGCAAATATCCACCCAAAATGTACATATAAACAAATTGGGCGGTAGTATATCCATTCAAATTGAACTTCTCTCCTCGCCAATAATAACCGAAATACAAATTGAGGATCGAAAAAAGAATAACAACTAATAAATATTCCCGCTTTATTAATCTCTCCAAACCTTTATTGAGTAAAGGAGACATAAAATATAAAGCAATATAACACTGTATAAACCATAATCTTGAATGAGAAAAGCAAAGGATCGTGCTTAAAAACGAACTTCGTGTTATAGATTGACCACTAAAACAATATGCAGAAAATAAATCGATTAAACCATAAAACAATAGGACAAGATAAATACTGAATATCCCTTTCCATTTAAAGCGAATCCCAAAATAACCGGATATTAAGACAAAGCAGTTGACAGCAGAATAGAGAAAGCTATTGACAAGCGCTGCAACATTCGTTTCGTAATTGACGGAATCCCCATAGAACAGGTCCCGGAAAACCACATTCACAATGAAATGATGCATAACAATGAAAAGCATCAAAACAATTCTCAGTAGTTCTATGTTCGATCTTCGCATTAGCTGCAATATAAACGATACTCCAATACCTTTTCAATGGCTATCCATCCTTGCCACTTGCACTGATATTCCCTCATTAGCTTTGTCCCAAACCGTCCATAATAAAACATTAAGGATTCGATAGAAAAGAATTAACATCATCCCAATAACGGGCAACGGCTTCTAATTCATGTTCTCCCCCATTCCACCATCTGCGTTGGAGTAATTTTTCTATAGTCACATCATCAAATCGATAATACTTAACAGATGCCGGGATACCGACAGCAACAGAATAAGGAGGAATATCTTTGGTAACAACTGCGCCTGCTCCGATTACTGCGCCGTCACCAATACGTATACCGTCGAGAACCGTAACATTCGCTCCAATAAACACATCATTTCCAATGACAGTGTTGCGAAACTCTTTAGCCTTGTTCTCTTGGCATAAAGAGCACCCATTCTGTTGAGCGTTGGAATAAAACATAGGAGCTGTTGATACACCATGAATAGGATGAAGACCTAATCCACAGCAAAAATTGGGGCCAATGGAACAAAACTTCCCAATCTCGCAATTGCTAATACTGGCATTCCTGGCAATATATGAGTAATCTCCCAGTAATACGCTATGCAGATAATAGGGGGGGTATGCCATAGAATGCTTCCCCATTATCGTATCACATCTTTCTGACTTGACAAGTGAAAAACCCGTTGTTTTCCCTTTAGGGATTACAGGTTCATTGAGTATCAGTCCCAAAAGCTTTTGAAGGTAATACTTGATATTCACGGTGTCCTCCTTATCCATGGGCCTTCATGGCCAACTATTCTTTTAATGCGCTTATTAATCAAATAATAAGCGATCCTATACCATTTCCAATGCTTCCGAAAAGGTTCAAAATAACGGGAATGAAACTGCTTGTCTGCCTCATATTGAATATCACCCGAAGCCGGATGCTTTAAGGGCAAGATAGAACTGGTCGGGATATTGTCGATAATGTTCCCTGCATCCATTGCATGTGTAGCATCATGTACAGTCCCGATATTGCTCGACAGATTGACGTTCGGGATAACCCCCTTCCCTTGGTGAAGCCAAATGGACATTAAAAACTGCATATCCCAACTCTTCCCGTCACACCCATTCCGATGGACTTCATCAAGTCGGTCACACCAGTACTCTCTCTCCATAATGCCACAGCGATACCAACGTAAAGCCTTACTCAAATCATGGCGCGATACGCCTGTCATTCTAATATCAAAATCTGCCCATGCTCGTTTCCATGTAGCCCATGCACATAAGTTTCGATTCATTCGGCTGAAATAATAGGAGCCCTCGCCCCAAGGATGCAAATCCACATTCATGCTCCCGATCGCACGAACGCGATCATCATTTTGATAACGTTTCAGCAATTCTTCCGAATACGAGAAAAAATCAGGATGGGGCACCGCATCATCCTCAATGATTATACCCTGGTCTTCTTGCTGGAAAAACCATGATATGGCAGCTGCCGGCCCGGGGCCACAACCCAAGTTTGTATCAGCAAAATAAGTATGCAGAATTGTGTTGCAATCACCCGTCAATTCACGTATTACTTCCCGAACTTCGGCACATTTCAAAACATCCCGCTCATTTCCAGGTCTTTCCCCATCTTGAAACACATACAGATCATGCGGAGACACACTCAGAATAGATTCAAGAACCTTACGTGTGTGTTCCGGACGATTAAAGGTGATGAGTAAAACAGGGGAATCCATCATTTTGAAACTTTGGCTATCTTCTGCGCAAGACGGTACATCCATACTATCAATTTGTGCATAATTGGATTATTCCATGCCCATAATATTGGTTTATGGTCGAACTGCCACTGATCTCCTTCAGAATAGTCCGGAATAATTCTATCCAAACCAAGATCCTTGTAAACGATTTGCCTTTCAAAAGCGATGGCGGTATAATTACGTTCATCGCTGGATATCCCATCGCCATCGTAATCGCATATGACAATTTCTAGTGGAGATAATGTGCACTGATTAATAATGTATGTGCGTAAGAAAAACTCCCAGTCACTCATAAACCGCAAATCTTCACGATACAAGCCAAATCTATCAAACAAGTCCTTCCTAATAAAAGAAGCCTGATGCGCCAATGTTCCGTGATAAAAATCCTTTAGAGTGTACTCATTTTTCGGATATGCCTTCCAGATAACTTCTCCTATTTTTGTTACTAACGCTATTCCAAGTAGAATGTCAGAAGAACAATCTGTAGAAAAGACATTGGTGAGGACTCCTTTATCAACCAAAGAATCTCCGGAGTTTAAGAAAAGCAAATACTCCCCCCGCGCAAGTCGGATCCCCTTATTCATTGCATTGAATACACCTGAATCTGGTTCGGATATCCAACGAAGAGAAGGGAACAGACGTTCTGCATCTTGAATACATTCCAAACTGCCATCTCCAGATCCTCCATCGATGATAATAAACTCGAAATCCCAGAAAGACTGCGATATAACCGATTGAATCGTCTTAGCAAGCCCTTCTTTATTATTCAAGTTTATAGTGATAATGCTAACCTTCATACCCCCTTTTCCCCCAATGGGAGAACTTTCCATAATCGTAGATAACCTTGTACGATTGAGGTACAACTTGACGTATCTTGCATGCGTATGAAAGGAATTGTCGAAGCATTCGGTTTTTTCTTGCATTCTTGGGATGAAAAAGAGCTTTACCGCATCGTACAAAGAACAACCTCAATACTTCTATTTTTGAAAGACGTGAATAGAATAAAGCTGATTCATACTCCTCTCCAATCTCCGAACTAGCAGAAAAACTACCCAGTAAATGTTGGAAATAAGCATCTGTCAACCTAGTTGCTGGAATACTATGCCAATAGACCAATCTCTCATCATAATATAGATGATAACCAGCCAACAAAGCGCGCAAACACATTTCAGAATCGTCTCCGGACAAAACCGTCTTTCCTGTCCTACCGACCATCAGAAATGGATAGGCATCATTGAAAATATGGAGCAACAGTTCTCTCCGTCCGGCAAGCCCGGCCCCCCATAGGTATCCACGCTGATCTGCATAACCAGAATGCTCCAATTGTTTCCCGACAGCGTAATTGCAGGAGTTATTCCCCTCACCCCACCATACGGGAAACTCGCCGTCGGTCACACCTATTCCCTGACCGCCTACAAGGCCGACATCGGGCATACGATCGAACAATTCACTTGTCAGATGCAGATAATCTTGTTGCAACCAGTTATCATCGTCACAGAAGACGACAATCTCGTGTTTAGCGGTGCGTAATCCGGTTTTTCTGGCATGGATAAGGCCAGGTTCCGATTCATGGACGATGACTAGCGGGTAAGGATTTCCCTTTTGATGCCAGATTTCTTCAACCAGAGATGAACTACCATCTGTAGATGCATTGTCAACCAGAATCAATTCCGCTCCACAGCTCAATTCCTGATTTGCCAAATGCTCGATGGTAGGGGTCAAACGGGGAGTCCCGTTGAAAGTGCACAAAACGATGGAGATACCTTCAACCATTGACTAAACCACTAAACAACAGGTACATCAATCCAATTAAAACCAGTCTTGTCCGAGATGCCTTTAGGGAACTCCGTTTCGCAATCAAAACCGAGGAAACACTTCGGTGCATACACAACTTTTTCCTTTTTAGGATTCAAATATGCCGCCCACCAGGAGAACGTGCTATTTGAAATAACTACGACATCTGCATGGTACATCAACTGGAAATCGGTAATCAAATCAGTCCTTTCGGTAGGGAAATGGACAAAAGGATAAGCTTTGAACAATTGTTTACAAGTCTCGATATCATCACTGACACAGAGGACATGATACTCTTCTAAGTCATGAATCTGGCGGAAGCAAGTATCATAATACGAAACAGGGAGTGTCTTATCCGTATTCCCTAAATGCAGCACATCTCCATACGACTGATAATCTCCCCTTCTGACATGCAGGACGCATAACTTTGTGGACTTAAGCACTGCAAATTTCTCTTCGAACAGCTTCCGATACTTTCCCCGCACCCTGAACCTTTTCTTGATAGTAGTCTCGAAATCTTCGAAATACAAAATCGATTGAAAAAATCCGGAATAATAGGTGTTGTTAGTCAAGACTTCTTCATCATGAAGGACAGAGCATTCCTCCCAATCCATGAAACGGTTTGATCGTATTGTGGAAACCATTCTCCGATACAACGTCCTAAGTCCCGGGATCCTATTGACAACCAGTGGGAAACGGTTTACCTGAAAATACAGCGGTACAACAAACTGCTTAGAATTGTCGAACAAGCAAAATGTATGCAACCTCTTCGCCGCACAGTAGGAAAAGGCATATTCGAACAACTGATTGCCCAACCTTCCTTGTATGTTAACTGCAATCAAAGCTACGATTATTTCAATCTACGAAAGGCCATTTTGAACTTGAGGACAGTCCATAATACAATGGATACAGGAGCAGTATAAGCTCTCATATAAGGAAGGAAATCCCTCCACCTCAAGGATTGGTACTCTTTAAGAAATCTGTAAAGCCAATAATAAGAATCCCCAATAGACAGCCGTCCGTCTTTCTTAAACTTGTACCATGAATAAAAAAACTCTTCAGCGACGCTCGGGAAACAATTCAGGTATTCATTCGTAACCCTGGGACCATCGACACCGACACATACGAGTTGTTCCGGGAGATAGGAAACGCTAGCCCCGTCTGCAATCATCGAATAATAAAACTCTACATCCACAAACCAGCGGAGGTTATGGTCATATCTATAGCCACATTTCCTGTATAGCGTTGCACTGGGAGCACCAATGATGTTTTTGAAAAATAAAGAAAAAGGATGGATTACCATTGCATTCACCGCTTCAGAGGTCGGAGCATTAACGGAAATGAGTCCATCAGATCCCATATTTTTTGATTGGACAAAGAGGAAGTCCGCCCCTTTTTCATTCATAGCGAGGACCATCCTCTCCAAAGAATAGTCAGAATCAAACCAATCATCATGATGCATGACCTTTATAAAATCCCCAGAAGCCAAAGAAACCGCATAGTTCCAATTCTCGGGAGAGCCCAAAGGAGTCGCATTGTGATGGTATCTGATTCGCGAGTCCATATAGGATTGCACGAGGTCAGATATGGAATTCCCTTGCGTATCATCGGATATGATAATCTCGAAATCCCGATAAGACTGAATCAAGATACTGTTCAGCAAACGTGCCAATGAAGCCGGAGCCTCATAGGCTGGAATGCAGATAGAGACCATTGGATTGCTCATGCTTGCATCAAACTCGCTCACAAGATACCAGCCAATTCTCCCGCATGATGGATGTTTTCTGAGGCATCAGCTCATTGTAAATATTGATAGATGATTTTTTACTGATTTCAACCGTAAAAGAAAGCGTAGAATTGTCGGGAGCATAATTCTTGATTCCCCTCTCTGCAAGGTCAAAAACAACAGTATAATCTCCGTTCGACAGGCGTCCTGCCGGAATTCTGAACCGAAGAAGATACTCTCCTTTTGGTAAAGAAGTCTGTCCGGTCACATCATTGAAATCCGCTCTCGCAAGAGGATACATAAACGAACTATAGATATTGAATCCACATACCAAGAAGGGAATCTCTTCGTTGACAACAAACCGAATGATGATATCTATGGGTGAATCACTATAAATGACGGAACCTTCAACTGGCCGGACACCGGTGTACAGCAGACTCAACTTTCCACCGGGAGAATAATCCCCATGATACTCCGATTGGACAATCCTGTGCCCGAGATAATGGCTGATAGCAGCGGGCATTAAACCTTCATACTGGACTAAGCCCTTGTCAAGGACAATACCATGCTTGCAAAGACGTAACATACTTGCCATATTATGACTGACGAACAAAACCGTCCGCCCCTCACCTCGGCTAATCGTCTGCATTTTTTCAATTGCCTTATTCTGAAACTCGGCATCGCCGACCGCAAGAACTTCATCTACGACAAGAATCTCAGGATCAAGGTGAGCGGCAACTGCAAAACCAAGTCTGACCATCATTCCAGATGAATATCTTTTGACCGGGGTATCAATATACCGCTCGCAACCAGAGAAAGCAACAATCTCATCCAACTTGGAAGAAATTTCCCTTTTGGTCATTCCCATTATCGTCCCATTCATGTAGATGTTCTCCCGGCCGGTCATCTCAGGATGGAATCCAGTCCCGACTTCCAAAAGGGCACCAATCCGTCCGTGTGCTCGGATTGTTCCAGCTGTTGGTCCTGTCACTTTTGAGAGTAGTTTCAACAACGTACTCTTTCCGGCGCCATTATTCCCAATAATCCCGATAACATCTCCTTGCTCAACCTTGAAATCAATGTCGCGGAGTGCCCATACATAATCGCTCTTTCCTGTTGTTGAACGGTCATTGGTCTCGCCAACCTTCAAATAGGGATCCTCTTTCTTGAGAACAGTTGTCTGCCACCAGCGATTCAAATCGTGAGACAATGTCTTTGTAGAGACTAAGCCTAGCCTATACTGCTTACTTACATGATTAAACTCTATTGCTGTTACCATAACTTATACGATCTCACTTTATCAATAAACTCTTTTCAATAATCTATCCATCAATTTTACCGAAGCGTGTAAACTATTATTCTGAGTTCTCGTAAAGTAAGAGTGAATCCACTTATCAACATCCCGTCTAGGGTCCTCAAGATGGTAGTTCTCGCAAAACGCTTGATCCCAAATAGGAAGCCTTCGAGTTTGACTTACCGGATATCGAGAAAGATGTTCTACCACGTAATCATCCATCCAGCATGTTGAACTATGGCAGTCTATTTGTGACCACAAATCAAAACCAAATTGGATAAACTTCTTCGGTAACTCACATAGGGTATCCTCCTTCTTAGTCTGAGCATAATTTCTACTTAATGAAACAGGAGATCGATGGTTAAGTTCCCAATCCACGAAGGTATAAAACCTTCTTTTTGACTGAACTCGAAAAGGATTCATGTATGCAAAATGAAGGACATGGAAATCCTTAACATAGTACATCTGTTTTTCTTCAATAGGGTAAGGGATACGCATCGAGTGCATATTCCTGACATAATTTCCGTGTGGCTCCTTCCCGTCATCATGAAATAACCAGGGATAGTAAGTGGTGGGCGAAACCCAATAATGCTTCTTATCTGGACATATCTCTGCCCATTTAAACCAAAAAACATCCCCTTGCTTGGAATTAAGAATATGTTTCCAATCCTCGGTCTCAAATGTATTGGCAGCCAGTACTTCATCTGCATCTAGTCCCCATAACAGCGTATCTCTTCCTGCTGCGACTTCTCTCGCCTTTGCGACAAGCATCGCTTGTCTTTCTGGCTCATTGAACTCTGGATTATTGTTGTCAATAAGGATTACCTTGTCGTAAGATTGCGCAATTTCACGACTACCATCCGTTGACATCTGATCGGCGATGATTATATAATCCGCCCATTTGCTGGTGCTTTCCAGGAAAGCGCGAAGCACCCAAGCCTCATTACGGACGGGAGTCATGACAATCTGTAAAGGGGATGTCGAGTATCCTACCATTGGTTCAAAAGGGACTAAGATGATGAACTTACACGAATTCTTGTGAATATTCCCAACAGAAAAGAAGAGATGAGGTTATTCGAAAACCGATAAGAGACCTTGTTCCTAAACTTCTTGCTCCTGATTTTCTTCCTAATCACTTTTACTTTCCTTAACTGAAAGTGTTTAATGTAATACCGCAATATTGCATAATAGCGATGGTCACTAACTTCATCAGAATCCCAATTGCAATCTTCCGGGAAAAGCTCTTTCTGCAATGATAAGCACTCATATCTCCAATTGGCATATCTAAAGATACTATCAAAGTTATCCGTTGATGTACTTATACCATTTTGTCTATATGCGCCTATAGCCTCGGAAAGCTTAGCAAATTTAGAAAACTTCGCAAGTATTGTCTGAAGCACTAAATCATTGCCAATCCCTTCAATGTCAACATATGGATCAATCAGCGATTTCCTAAAACAAAGTGTCACGGTTCGCGTCACAGGACCAAACTTAGCATAGTCCAGAACATTCTCGTAAAGTTCCCATTCTCCGTCAACTATCGGATTCGGTAAATAATCATAGGATTCAAAAGTCATTTCATTACCCACAAGGATTGTGGCATTTCCGCCGACAAAACCATACTCCTCATGACTCTCCAAAAAATCTATTTGCTTCTGCAATCGATTTGGGCCAATCCAGAAATCGTCCCCTTCACATAATGCTATATACTTTCCTTTGCATCTCGACAGCACCCTTTTATAATTAGCGGAAATTCCGGAATTTGAATCAGCTAAAACAGGGAGAACACACTCTGGATGTTTCTGTTGGTAGTCCTGTAGTATTGACCGAGTGGAATCCTTACTATAGTCATCTCCAACTATTAATTCATAATTGAAGTTGACTTTTTGCATCAAGATGCTATCCAAACACTGGCGTATGAATTGCTCTTGATTATAAGTTATAACACATACTGAAACTAATATGTCCTGACTATCATCCATTAGGATATTCTTTTATGCCACACGCGATGAAAAAGGGATCTTGCCGCCTCCGAAAAGGGATGTATGATTGAGATTAGAACTGTTGCAAACTGTGGATAGTTGATAAAAAAACCTGGAAAACCTGGCAACTTTAAGGATCGGACGAGCGAAATCGCTTCTGGACCTAAACTGGGCTTTATATGTAATAAGTCACTATGAGAGTAACGACTCAGCCGTCTAAAAGAAAGCATAGTGCTTATCCAGTCAGAAACAGGGATAATCGCATTGAAAAAAGAAGGGGACTCTTCTTTTACGTGCTGTGCAAACTGAATACGTCGACAACAAAGCAAAAGAGCATCAACGTCTTTTGGACCTCCTTTACTATGTAAAACTGAAGAAGGGGTATAATAATAAGAATAAATGATGGATGGGTCATATTCTATAGATTCGCAACTATACAAATGATACTCCACCCAGTCAAGATCTTCATAAAGAACTCCTTCGGCAAATAATCTGTTTGTTTTATGAATGAAACTATTATTGATAAGATAATGTGAAAAAGCACCAAATAAGGAACTGTTATAATACTCTTCGCAGAATGATCGTCCACTATACCGCTTATGTATTGGTACATTATTTTCTTTGACAAAAAAACCACTATCGGCAGCTAGCTGTTCTTGTATACGACAAACTAAAATGTCTACATTGCTCCCTACGGCATAATCTAATGCAGAAACAAAACCACTCTCAACAGTGTCATCTGCATCTATGAAATAAACAAAATGGCCGACACCTATTTCAATTCCTCGATTGCGTGCTGCTCCAGGTTTACTATTAACAGGTAAATGAATAATTGTCATATTGTTTACCGATCTAGCGAACTCTTTCATTAAAGAAAGTGAGTTGTCGGTGGAACAATCATCAATAACAATTACCTCAAAATCCTTATTATCAAGTTGAAGAGAATAAATACTGTTAAAACAACGCAATACAGTTTCCTCAGCATTGAAAACCGGAATTATAAACGATACCTTGTATTTATACGACTTACTCAACATGGTCAATTGATCAAGAGCCACAACCCTATACCGTATCCATAAAACTCTTCTGCACCTTGTTAAACACAACAATTCCGGCACATAAGAGCACGGTCATGAATATAAAACTATAGATCAGCCATCGCCATCCTACAAACTCTCCTGCGCCTAGGAACCCGTATTTAAAGGTCTCGATGACAGGAGTAACCGGATTCAAGCACATCAATTTATGAACGGCGATTCCATTCCAACTCATGCTATTGGTTTGGCTAAGCGGATAAACGATAGGAGTAGCATACATCCACAATTGGACAATAAAGGAGAATAGAACCTGAAGGTCACGATACTTCGTCGTCATGGAAGATATGATTGTTCCGAAGCCTAGGGCAAGGCCGGCCATCATCAAGACAAGAACAGGGAATAGCAGGGCATACCAAGTAAGGTGGGCTTGGCAAGTAGGATCAACAAAGTAATAAACTACATAAACAATGACAAAAAAGCCAAACTGAATAGCAAACTTCAACAAGTTGCTGATTACATCAGAAATAGGCATCACCAATCGAGGGAAATAAACTTTTCCGAAAATGCCAGAGTTGTCGACGAAGGTATTTGAAGTCTTTGTCAAACATTCCGAAAAATAATTCCACATACACGTACCCGCCAGATAGAACAACGGTCTGGGAACTCCGTCCGTAGGGATACCCGCAATACCACCAAAGACAATCATGTACATAATGACCGTCAAGGCCGGTTGAACGACGAACCAGACCGGTCCGAGGATCGTTTGTTTGTACTGCGTGATGATATTTCGCTTGACAAACAGGGAGCACAGGTCCCGATAGGCCCATAGCTCCTTGAAATCAACCGAGAAAAGCTTATCCTTCGGCTTGATGACGATGTCCCATTTTTCCTCTTGGGGAGCAGTTTTCGCTTCTGCCATATCTTAATGCGATCTCTTATGCTTGAATAAAATGTTGCCCACTGTGCCCCAGAAATAGCGCCAATCCGTGGCGAAGGGGCGCTGGTGGTAGGCCTCAATGTATCGTTTTTCCGAGGCCTGGACATCGTCCAATGTCTCGGGGGTCTTCTCGTCGTAGTAGAACGGAGGGAGGAGCCCCGGTTTCACGCTCACGTGAAGGTCCTGCATCTCAGGTGTGTACATCCCGAAATACTGCCGGCTCAGCGGCCGAACCCCCACGAGCTTCATCTGCCCCTTCAGCAGATTGATAAGCATGGGCAACTCATCCAGCCAGCTGCTACGCAACTTGCGTCCCCAATAATTGACCCGGTAATCGTGCGCGAACTTCCCGCCTTTCTGCAGACCTTCGTGCTTCAGGATGTAGGGCTGCAGATACTCCGAATAGGGGTACATCGTGCGGAATTTGTACACACCGATCATATTGCCCTTATACCCCACGCGGTTCAGCTTGACAAGCGCACCATAAGTGGGGTCGTCGTCCCAGATAGGCGCACGGAACTTCTGCCCAAGAATGAAATACTCACCCTGATGGAAACACTCGTCCACGACTTCGAATCCGGCCCGATACATCCTCCCCAACAGTTCCACGCGGCTGTAAGTACGGTTCTTCCCATCCGTCACCCACATATAAAACCAGCGGGTCCACCTCATACGGGCGCATACCCGATGCCAGAAATAGTGCATCGCGTAAATCGTCCTGCCGATAAATCCGGGATGCGACCGGAGAATGATTTCCTTCTTCAGTCCCGAAGTCCGGGAATGGCACCACACAAATCCGCCATCTATCAAGTTTTCGTTCGCCTTGTTCAGAAAAGTATTGAGGTGCCGGATCCGGGTAAGGCCCATCTTATTGATAATGAGGCGCGGATGATGTCCACGCAAGATATCCAGCGCCTTTCCGTCATCCGTGTTGATGACATATGTACTGCCGTCAAACTCCTCCTGGTGCGTATCCAGCCAGTCCATGAACTCGTTCAATCCGAAGGATTTCGTCGCGCTATAGATCCGCTGCAGGTCCACATTCCCGACCAGCTGTTCTTCCAGCTTCGCCCCGGTCTCCACGCCCCGCTCGGAGTAGTCCTTTGGAATGAACTCTTCCTCATGCTGGAGATCGACCCAGGGTTTCTTTCGCTTGAAAAGACTCATCGAAGATAGTCAATAATGGCCAAGCACACGGTATTCATCTGTTCTTTCGTCAGATACGGATGCATGGGCAAGGAAAGGACACGGTCGCAGAGGCTCGTTGCTACGGGACAGAGAGATTCTTCGCTGCGCTGAGAATGACACGTCGAGAACGCCGTCTGCAGGTGCATCGGCTTCGGGTAATAAACCATGGACGGAATGCCCGCAGCCTTCAAAGCCTGCTGCAGCCCATCCCGCTGCTCCCGGTTCTGGAGCCGGATCGTGTATTGCGCCCAACTGGAACGGCAACCTTCAGGGATCAGCGGCGTTTGGACATGACCGGCAAGCCGTTCCGTATAATAAGATGCAGCTTTATTCACCGCATCCAGCTCATAATCGACAAAGGCCTTCAACTTCACCAGCAGCACCGCTGCCTGAACAGTATCCAGCCGGGAATTCAGGCCGATCCGGACGTTGTCATACTTGAACTGGCCTTTTCCATGGACCCGGTAGGACTCAATGAGCGCGGCCCATTCGTCATTGTCCGTAAAAACAGCACCGCCATCGCCGTAGCAGCCCACCGGCTTGGCCGGGAAGAAGGAGGTCGTGGAGATGTCGCCGAAACTGCAGGCACGTTTCCCCTCTACGGATCCGCCAAAGCCCTGTGCGCCATCTTCCAGGATCAAAAGGCCGTACTTTTCAGCGACAGAACGGATGGCCTGATAGTCAGCGGGAAGGCCGAAAAGATCCACGACCACGATAACCCGCGGTTTGAGCTTTCCTTCAGCAACAATCTGCTGAACAGCACGCTCGAGATCTGCGGCATCCATATTGAACGTTTCCTCGTGAACATCCACGAACACCGGAGTGGCGCCTTCCAGGGAAACCACCTCGGCAGAAGAGAAGAACGTGAAATCCGGCACAAAGACCGCATCGCCGGGACCGATTCCCCAAGCCTTCAAGGCCAAGGTCAAAGCATCCGTTCCGTTCGCACAGGTCAGGCAGTGCTTAACACCCACATACTCTGCCAATTGCTTCTCCAACTCCCTCACCTGCGGGCCCATGATATAAGCCCCACTGGCGACTGCCCCTAGGATGGCTTGATCCATCTCCTCTCGGAGGACTTGATATTGATGCTTGAGATCTCTGAATTCCATAGATTCTTCGCTACGCTCAGAATGACAATAACGGCTTCGCCATTGCTCGTCCCGATGAAAGAAGAGCAAAAGATTGATTCTGAGATTCTTCGGCCGCTTAAGCGACCTCAGAATAACATTTATTGGCCGACCTGTTCGAGGTTCCCCTCCACAAGCCGATAGCTGCGGCCACAAGGGCAACGAAGGCTGTCATCCAGCTTTCGTCCACACTCACACACCCACCCGATCTGTCGGGCCGGTACGCCGGCCATGAGTGCGTAATCTTTTACATCTTTGGTCACCACGGCACCCGCTGCTATCATGGCGCTACGCCCAATTGTATGACCGCAAACGATCGTGCAATTCGCTCCGAGCGATGCGCCCTCACACACGCGCGTACGCGCGTAAACTCCATGCACCGGAAAGTGCGCCCGCGGAGTATTGACGTTCGTAAAAACACAGGAGGGGCCGCAGAAGACATGATCCTCCAGCTCCACCCCTTCGTAAATAGAGACATTGTTCTGGATCCGGACCCCATTGCCGATGCGGACATTGTTCGCCACATTGACATTCTGGCCCAGGGAACAGTTCTCCCCTATCACCGCCCCACGTTGCACGTGGCAGAAATGCCAAATCTTGGTGCCAGAGCCAATCTGCACATTATCATCGACATAGCTGCTTTCGTGTATAAAAGGGGCAGACATGTTTCTTTTTTGAAACATAGCCGGAGCAGTTAATACCCCGGCTATGTTAAGACAATATGATTTCCGGAAGGAATTATTCCTTGATGGAGGTGATCATGGTACAGCGGCTGAGTTCCTTCATGTTGTAGAACATGTAGTCCACACCGCCCTTGTAATCCATCACGAGCTGATCAGGATTCACACCGAATTCGTTCACGAGAGCGTTGTACACAGCCTTCGCACGATTCTCGGAGAGCATCAGGTTGTGAGCCGGGGTAGCCGTCTGCTTATCAGCATAACCGCAAACCAGATACTTGGTGTTCGGGGTGCTGTTGATGAGGTCAGCAATCGCGTGGATGTTGATGAGCTCCTTCTTGGAGATATCCCAGCGGTCCACCACGAAGTTGATGTGGAACCAAACCTCCGGATTCTCGTTCACATAGACGATCTTCTCGCCACCATCGACAACTTCCTTGACGATCTTCTCCACCGTCTCCTTGTCGTACTGGTACACGCTGCTGCGCTCGGCAAGACGCCACTTGCTGGCTTCCTTACCAATGTTCCAAGTCAGACCGAGGGTAGCTCCGAACATGCCGTCGAACTTGTGGTTACCAAGCCAGTGGGCCTTGGTAGGCTCGCTCGTATAAACCTCGCCATCGAAAGCGTCACCGATGAGGGCGCCGCGGATGTTGAGCAAGAGACGAAGCCGTTCGGTCAGACGGAGGGTATTCATGAGACCGGCGTTAAAAGTAGCATCGTGAACATTACCGGAATCGGAGAAACCGAAGATCACACCACCACCAGCATATGCGTCAATATCAAACACGCGGTTAGGCTTGTAGCCACCGAAGATATTGAAGAGATCCGCATGGGCCAGGGCGAAGAGATTCAGGTAGCTGCCGCCATCCTGGACGGCCAGGTTCTGATAATCATACTTGCTGTCAGCGTCCTTATAATAAACGACCTTATCGGCACGGAAACTGGCGGTAGAATAAGCATGCTTATACTCGCCGCTGCCCGGAGTGGACTGATACAGACCCTTGAACTTGCTCCAATTGACACCGAGGCCCACACCGAAGCTCGGGGAGGCCCACTTGGTCAGATAAAGGTCGATAGCCGGGAAGGTGAACATCTCGGGAACCTTCTTGGCAACCTTCCAGTCGTTGTCACCATAGTACATCTGGGTACCCAGACCGGCGCTGAGCTGCCAGTTGTGCCAGAAGCCGTTCGTGAACACGGAGTTCTTCTCCATGGTGGTCGTTGTGACGATCTTGCCGTTCGCGGTAGGAGTTTCCTCCACGATCGTGATGGTGTTGTTGTCCTCAGTCCGGGTGACGGTAGGCTCCTGGGCGAAGACACTTGCCGGCACGACAAAAGCGGCCGCAGCGATCAGAACAAATAATTTTTTCATATTTTTAAGAAAATTAATTAATCTTAACCTACTTTATCAGAGAGCAAAGTTACATCACAGTTTTCTTAAAAGCAAATTATTTTGTAAAAAAGTAGTTCTTCAGGATAGCAGGAACGGGATTTCGGTAGTAATGGAACAAATCGCGTCGAAATAGCATTATTCAGCTTAAATTATGTGTCTTAAATAATTCAACTCGCATAATCCAGAGGCTCGGTCCTGGCACAGTTGTTTGGATCGGCATAAAGTTGAAGACAGGGAATCTGCCTTGTAGAGCGTATATCCTTGATTGCCGCTCTTTACCCCTTTCCCAGCGGGAGGCTAAAGAGCGGCAAGCGACATTTCACGGCCTGTACGAGCGATCAATGCTCTTCAAGTTTTCACGGCCTAAGAACAGAGTAAGGGTAAAAGTATCAATTACCGCCGAAACAAACAAGAGACAGGTTAATACAAGTAGTTGGCATAATAAATAGGCCGACGCATACATTTCGTGCGACGGCCTTTTTGTTATAGCTTCACATATTTATTCTTTGCGATATGGATGGTACATCCGATAATGTACAGTATGTAACGAGCAATAACAGTTGATTACGACCGGGTTGTATTAGTTATTACTTCCAGCAATCGATAGTTTATTCCAGCAAATAATGGCGCAATATATGACATTTATAAATTTTATATACGACGGTGATAGTGAAAAAACTCACCAGCATCACATCTATAAAAATGTACTTACTCGAATGATTTCGGTAAAAGTACGATGATCACAACGATGCCACATAGGATAAAGAAACCCCTCAGCTTTATTACAGCTGAGGGGCAATTCGATTTTTTATCTAATCTTAATTGGTGTTCCCACCTTGAGAGTTTCCAGAGCCAGAGGTCGAAGAGGAACCTTTTGAATCGATTCCTTCAACTTTACCTGCAGTACGGAAGTCATTGTAAACCGCACTCTCGGCGTTTCTAATCTGCCGGTCTTTCTTCTTATTTACGAAGATGAACGGATTAAGTTCAAGTTTGTCGGAAGTTACATCGCCTTCAATGATATTCCCATCCTTATCCTCAACATGATCGAGATCATAGGTCCAACTCCAGCCTGCTTCGACAATCTTGTACAGATAGTGCGGATCCAAGCCCATTAATTTGACTGTATTGTCGTTATTCCCGCCAATCACCATGACAGTCTTGAACGGTTTAGTTTCCCAGTTGGCTCCCTCCTGATTCTTCTTGCGATAAATCTCGAACGTTGCACATTCTCCGTTTGCAATTACCTTCTTGATATGGAGATTAGTAGGAAGGTCAATGTGGGGGACGTCAAAAATAAGGACAGGCTTACCGTCGACATAGATCCCAGATTCAGGGCCATTCGTACCGACTTGGTTTCCACCTACGGCATCGTCGGACATTTCAATCGGGATCTCCAGCATCAGCTTCATGCCGTGATACTCGTTTTCACCCAAAGTCTCGTCCTTTCCGCACCAGTTACCGCTATATTCAAAACCTGTTGCCGTTATTTTTTGAGAATCCTCGTCAATCGTTATAGTGACATGTCCATCTTCTCCCTTCGCGGGGTTATCTATTAGGTTTTCCTCGTCAAATGTCAAATATCCATTTTCGTCTACTCCAGTGCAGTTGGCAAAATGAACGGAAATACTGTTCGGATCAGCACCATAGGGCAAGTCAAAACTCTGTGAAACGACATCCACGGTCGTAGCCGCTTCAGCAGTAACTGTTGTTGCTTTGGAGCCACCAGATGCAGTAGCAATACTGCGGAAGATAGAAGAAAGGTCAGCATCCGACGCATCTTGATAGAATCCTTCACTATCACTTCCATCTGTTCCTTCCTCATTATAATCCATACCACTTGCGTTTGGATAATCTGATGAAATACGATGCATATATGTCTCCCTTTGTGTTACAGTCATACGTGTGTCATCCATGCTTCCGAAAACACCGACAGAATAGACAGAAACGTTGACATCTTCTTTCTGTTCATCATCATGGTAAGCGATTTTAGACTTAATCGATGCGGCAGATTGAATTGCAGTTTCCGCAACATTTTTTTGATAATAGTATTCATGCGTGGGAACGCCATCAGTAAAAAAGACTATAGTCTTATTGCTTTGTCTCTTAGGACTCCCAGTCTTCGCGTCGTATAGAGTATTGACAAGAGCCAGTGCTTTTTTCATTCCATAATCGGAGGCAGTGCCACCTCCTGGCTGCAAAGCATTCACTGCTGCCTTAAGATCCGAAACACCGTTCCCGGTCACCTCTATAAAACCTTTTACTATTTCTGTAAGATTATAATAATAGGTACTACTAAAATTTGGATTACCAGGCTCCATGGTACTTCCCGATTCAGCCGTATATCCTGAAAATTTATGATTCCCCGTAGCATCAGAAGAAGATTCATTATCAAAATATGCAGCATTGGCAAACTTTACAATACTAATCTGATTGTGTTTTCCTTCTTCTCCTGGATCCATTTCGTGGATCACATCGATAAAACCATTGACGGCTTCTTTAAGTGCAGCAATTCTTGTCGTAGAGTTAGCCTGACGGGAATAAAGTACACCAGTCCAGATGTCTGTATCGCCGCCATAACCTGTAGGTGCAGTCGCGGAAACTTCTGTACCTACAAGATAATAACGAGTAATACCATCGTCAAAGTAAATATTTCTATTACGATTATTTCCACCTCGGCTTACTTTATAGTATTTACCATCAGTGTGATGATAGTAGTATCCTCCATATCTAATATCATTTGGGCTATAGCTTTGCTCACCCCTTGACGTATAAGAATATGAAGTATAGCTTTCATTCATCGATCCTGAAACATCCAGCACGAGTACGACATCAGAAGGGAGACTTGATTTAGAAACCGTTTTCTCACCAGTAACGAACGTATCCAGGTGAATGGTATAAATGCCGTTCACTGGTCCAGTAGGATACTTACTATAGGCGATGTGATCTTTCTCGGTATAAGGTTGTGCATTTGTAACGAATTGAATCGTAAAGAGTGCAATTGCAGCAAGAATTAAACTATATATCTTTTTCATAATCGTGGTCTCCTCAATTAGTTAGCGGAAGGATCATAACCCAAGGCATTCTTCCATGCCTCGGACCAGGTATAATTGCTGGCGTCAGGTTTCTTCGCAGAAATTGCCTGTGTCGCAATTTCCATCACAAAATGAGCGTCGACGTCTTTACCTGCCAATTGATAAGGGGGCATAGGTCCGGGTGTGTAGCTTGTGAAAAGAGCCGGAGCTTCTGCTTTCGGAGCAATGGCCGTCGTATAATAGAAGTAACCGTCGTTCCCTCTAACCCAGCCAGTAGTCGCTGATGCTGACGGAAGGCCTACAAACACACCGCCACCGGTATTATCAATCGTCCAGGAAGGAATCTCAACATACTCACCGGGGTTATCAATGAAATCAGTAAAACCGAAGACTGCGGCCCCATCGGGAGAACACCAGTTGCCTATGATGGCAGCACGGATGAAAGCGTCCGTGTTGCCGGTATTGGTGATAGCAATACTCTGTTTCTTCCCATCGACGATCTCGTCAGCGATATGGACATTGATGTCATCCACCTTGAGGGTGTAGGTGCGGAGCTGACCGGCTTTCCAGACGGCATCTCCCTTGGCCGCCACGATTTCACCAAAATCGATCTCCCAAGTCTGCTCTTCATCACTTCCGAAAGTGTAATGGATGGTGAGCGTGACGTCATCGGTTAATGTCTGCGGAATGAGCCAGAAGGTCTGGCTGGCATCTGCATCGTTAAGGTTTTGCATATTGCCGGCCTCGCCAAAACTTTTAGGATAATTGCCTTTACTGCTGAAAGAAGTGCCGTCGAAGTCGACCGGTGAACCAAAAGCGCCCGATTCAATAGCTTTACCGGACTTGGAAAGTGTCGTATTCGGCGCAGGCCAAACCACTCTGCCGTCACCCGAAGAATACTCAGTGGTCGGCTTATCCCTATAGTCATTCTCCTTGGCAGGTTTGATAAGGCAAGTACCACTATCATACAAACCGTTGAAACTGACGCTCTTGATGGCTATTTTCTTGGTCGCATCATAATTCTTGATAGCGAACTTCACGCCCGTGAGCGCGTGATTGAAGAGGACCGGAACACCATTGACGCGATACTTACCCTGAGCTTCGGCTTTGGTGATGTTGCGAGCCGCAAAGATCAGGTCCTTCTGGTCAGCGGCCGTCTTCTTGCTCTCATAGGAGAAGGTGATGGAGAGGTCGTCGCCAGTTTTTCCATAAGTAGGCGTACCGGTGATGCCGTTGTCCGTCGTAGGCATCCAGAAATAGAAATCATAGGCGTCCTGGGCCCAAGTGAACTCGCCCTGATAGCGCCAGCCGCCGTCGACCATTGTTCCCGTCGCACTTCCTTCGGCGTTGTCCATGGAGTAGAACTCGTAGTTGGTGCTTCCAGCACGGACTCCCATCTTCTCATAAAGGACACCCACGTTCTCGGTATAGACGGGTGTTCCCTTTGTGGCGGGCGCCCAGGCTTCGTTCAGGTCCTGGATGGTTTCTTCCAGAATGAACATATTCCCCTCCTCGTCCGTTCCGAGTTCAATTGTCTCACCTTTCTTGATGGTGGCATTTGTCTCCATCGAACGGGTGGAAGGAGCGCCCTGCAGGGAAAGCACGAGGGCATTCTCTCCGAGTTTCTCGTCGTTGAAAGACTGCTCCTGTTGGCAGGAGAATAGTGTTACGGCTGCAAGAGCGGCCACTGCAAAGTAGATTTTTTTCATAATTTCAGTCTTTCAAGGGTTAGAACTCGAAATAGTACGGATCCTCATACGTGTCCCGCTTGCTGGCCGCCACGTTTGAGTTCATGTTTTGCAGCTCATCCACCTGCGCATTCAGGCGTAGTGTCTGGCAGAAATTGCTCTCCAGCGCCATCTGCGTCACCTTCGCGGATGGGGCGTGGTACTTCCGTGTTTTTCTGTTACGGCGAATCATTGCTATTACTATTAATTGTTAAATACTCAACTAGTTATGTATC
>Ga0310697_10001032_pt1 | contig 34174 bp, 28 predicted proteins | sample 172DNAGHGlowgp2_FD_203883 | JGI IMG/M metagenome (GOLD analysis project Ga0310697, IMG submission 203883) | Sheep rumen microbial communities from Palmerston North, Manawatu-Wanganui, New Zealand - 1728 DNA GHGlow gp2 (v2) (version 2) | ecosystem: Host-associated > Mammals > Digestive system >... | reverse complement strand
CCTCGAGTCATACTGTGTGGAATAATTTATAAGTGTAGGGAGGAACGCATCATTATGTCCATTATGATGATTTGTTTCCATTCTCATTTTCGTTCAATCGTAAAATAATCCCAGAATCTTCTCGTGAATTGAGATAATTATTGTATCTTTGCGCCCAAATTAGAAAGGTATAACAATTAATCTAGTAAAATACTAGTTATTTATGGGAAGCGACATCCAAACCATCAATCTGGAAGACTATGTCCAGACCGGTGAGGGAGGTACGGCCATCACCTACAACAACAAGAACGGCAAGACGCTGGCCAAGCTCTTCACGCCAGGATGGGCCGCCGACACCGCAGCACGCGAGTTCCGCATCAATCAGGTCGTCTATGAGAGCGGCCTGCCTACACCACAGCCCATCCGCCTCATCACCGACGGCACACGCTTCGGCGCAGAGTATGAACTCATCAGCCCCAAACGTTCCTTCGCACGCATCATCTCGGAGGAGCCCGACCAGCTGGTGCCCCTCTCCGAGCGCTTTGCACGGTTAACCCGGCAGATCCACGAGAAGCCGGCCGACACGCAGCGACTGCCCGACATCAAGGAAATCATCATAACGTGGATTGACAAATTCGAGAGCCTGCCCGCAGCCTTCAAGGAACGCTTCCACCGCTTCCTCGCTCTCGTGCCCTCGTCACCCACCTGCCTCCACGGCGACCTGCACATCGGCAACATCATCACCGACGGGGAGCGCGACCTTTGGATCGATGTGGGCGACTTCGCATACGGCGTGCCACAGTGGGACGTCAGCATGATGTACTACTCGGCAAACTTAATGTCCCCTGAACGCATCGAAAACCTCTTCCACGTGAATCATGCCACCATGCAGGCTCATTGGAACGCCTTCGCACCTGTGTACTACGGCACTCAGGACCAGGAGGCGATTGCGGCCGAAGTCAGGAAACTCTACCCCTTCATGGCCACCAAGATTGCATACCTCATCAGCAAAATACACGACGGAAAGGGTGCCATCTCGGAGCCGTTGCTGCAGATGTTTGACAGATTCCTGCCGAAGGGGAGGTGAGAGTTGAAAGTTGAGAGTTGATAATTGAAAATTGAAAGTTGAAAATTGAAAGTTGAAAGTTCTTCGTAAGCGAAGCGTCGCAAGCGCCGAGCGGAAAATTGAAAATTGAAAGTTCTTCGTAATGAAGCTAAAATTGGTAATTGAACAATGAAATTTGAAAGGTATTCTATACGTGCACTGTTGATGGCCATGATGTTCAGTTATGGCTCGACGGTCACCGCGCAGACAGAGCGCGTCATCGCTTTCGAAGGCGTAGAGAATGGCCGCGACATGGGCGGCCTCGTGATGCAAGATGGTAAGGTCATCCGCACCGGAATGCTCGTCCGCAGCGGCAATCTGTCCAAGGCCACCAACGCCGACGTGGCCTTGCTCAAGGATCGCTACCACCTGACCAACGTCTTCGACTTCCGCTTCGAGGCCGAAGCCAATGCAGCGCCCGACCGCATCATCGACGGCGTAAGCTACACCCACCTCTCTACCCTGCCCCAGAAGCTCGTCGAGAGCTTCGCATCGGGACGGTCGGACACGGCCAAGGTCGATACGAGGGACATGGGAGCGATCTTGACAAAGATGGCTCAGGCACCGAAGGCACAGACGATGGCCCGACAACTCTACCCCGCCATCGTCACCGATGCCCAGTCGCAACGCTACTACGGCGAGTTCCTGCGCGGCGTGCTGCATGCCGCAGGCGGCTCGCTCTGGCATTGCTCCCAGGGCAAGGACCGCGCCGGCTGGGCTTCGGCACTCGTGCTCGCTGCCCTCGGGGCCAGTCGCGACGTGATCGTCGAGGACTTTGACCGCTCCAACCAGAGCTATGCCAAGCAGGTGGAAGCCCTCTCGGCTAAGGTGCGGCAGCAGGGCGGCGACGAGGAAGCCGTGGCTTTCATCCAAGCCATGGTCGGCGTAAGCCGCGAAAACTTCGAGAAGACGCTGGACCTCATCGACGAGAAATATGGTTCACTGCCCGCCTATGTGCAGAACCAGCTCGGCTTCACAAAGAAGGAGCAGAAACAGCTCCGAAAGAAATATCTGGGTACAAAATGAACAGTCCTATGATGAGCGAGATGCAAACCATCAATCTGGAAGATTATGTCCAGACGGGCGAAGGCGGTACAGCCCTGGCCTACACCCACAAGAACGGTCGCTCGCTGGCCAAGCTCTATCTCCCCGGCTTCACGGCCGACAATGCCAAGAAGGAGTTTCTGACCGCCCGCACCGTCTTTGAATTGGGCATCCCCACGCCGGAGCCCTACCGATTGGTGACTGACGGCAAGTGCAACGGCGCCGAGTATGAACTCATCCACAACAAGCGCTACCCGCAGGTCATCGGCGCAGCCACCAAGCGTCTGATTCCGTTTGCAGCCACGAAGACTCCCTTCGCGGTTTACCTGGCACACAACACGGCCATGCCCGCAGCCTCCTTCGAAAGGCTCATACAAATGTTTGGGGTGTAAGGTCCCTCACAACCTCATAACCTCATAACCTCATAACCTCACAACCTCACCTCATAACCTCATAACCTCATAACCTCACAACCTCACCAGATTATGGCAAATAAACCTTTAGATACCCATTTGCTGGATCGTGCCATCGTGTTTGCGGTCCGCGCTCATGCCGGGACTGAGCGTCGCGGCAAGGGTTTCCCCTATATCGTTCATCCGATGGAGGCCGTGGAGATTGTGGCCACGATGACTCCCGACCAGGAGCTGTTGGCCGCTGCCGCCCTGCACGATACGGTGGAGGATACCGACGTGACCGTGGAGCAGATTCGTGCCGAGTTCGGCGACAGGATTGCCGCGCTGGTGGCTTCGGAGAGCGACACCTTCGAGGAAGGCGTGAGCGAGGAGGACAGCTGGCATGCCCGCAAACAGGCTGCCATCGACCGCCTTGCACGTGCTTCACACGACGCCAAAATAGTGGCCTTGGGCGACAAACTGTCGAACATGCGTGCCATAGCCAGGGACTACGCCATGCAGGGCGATGCGCTCTGGAACCTCTTCCACGCCAAGGATCCCAAGGACCACGAGTGGCACTACCGCGGTCTCGCCTCGGCCCTCAGCGAGTTACAGGACACCTTTGCCTACAAGGAGTTCATGCAACTCATCGACCAAGTGTTTGGGGAAGTTGAACTTTCGGAGCAGCGAGAGCAATCAAGCTTGCTTGAATTGCCGAGTCGTGACGAAAGTCAGCGAAGCTAAAGTTGAAAGTTGAAAGTTGAAAGATCGTCAATAATCAGTCATATCTTCATAAATGGTCGCTACGCTCAAAATTATCAGAAAATTAATTCAAAAAATTATAAGAACCGCATTGAACATACCTTTTGATAATTTTCTTATTTAATTTTTTTATAATTTTGAGGCCGATAGGCCGACCCTACATAGCATGACTGAGCTGGTACGAAAGATTAAAGTTGAAAGTTGAAAGATGAGACGGGCTATATACCTATTTATAATAATAATGGTCGCTGTGACCCATGCATCAGGGGGCGACGGGACAATCGTGTTCACGCCTCAATGGACCGCACAGGCACAGTTCGCCGGCTACTACGTGGCCGAGGCGAAAGGTTTCTACCGCGAGGCCGGTGTGGACGTGAGGATTGAACACCCCTCGGCCACGCAGCCCGCCATGAGCCGTCTGCGGGCTGGCGAGTGCCATGCCACGACGCTGCAGCTCTGTCAGGCCTTGGAGATCGTCGATGGCAACATACCGCTGGTCAACATCCTGCAGACCTCGATGAACAACGCCATGGTCATCGTGTCGGCACGCGGCAAGGACCCGCTGACGCAAAGGGGCGCCCGAGTGGGCATCTGGAGCGTGGGCTTCGGACAGTTGGCCATCTGCATGAGCAACAAGGATCACCTCGACTACCAATGGGTGCGCATTGCCCAGAACGTCAACCTCTTCATCTCCGGCGCCCTCGATGCCACGTTGGCGATGAGCTACAACGAGTACTACCAACTGCTGCAGGCCGGCATCGAGGTCTCCGACAAGAATGTCTATCGCTTCTGCGACCACGGCTACAACGTGCAGGAGGACGGCGTCTATATGACGCGCCAGTACTATGAGCAGCATCGCGACCAGGCCCGACGCTTCGCCAAGGCCAGCCGCAAGGGTTGGGAGTGGGCTGCCGAACATCCGGAAGAGGCCTTGGACATCGTCATGCAATATGTCAACCGCGAACGCATCGCCACCAACCGCGTGATGCAACGCCTGATGCTGGCCGATGTGCTGCGTCTGCAGGTGGACCGCGAGTCCGGGCGGCGTGAGTTCCGACTGCGCCCCGACATGGTGCAGCAGGCCAGCCGACTGATGCACGAAGGACAGATGCTCAGCCGCGAAGTGACCTACGGGGAACTGACCGATAACGCTATTTCGAAATCAAAACGATAACGGCCCAACGCATGAATAAGCTTCTATCATATATCCGCCGCAAGCTCTCGGTGAGGGTCAGCCTCTGGGTGGTCCTGTTTGCTGCCGCCATCTTCATCGCAGCCCTCAGCTTCTTCTTCTATCAAGCCCGTGAGGCGGTGAGGCAGGAAGCCTTCAACCGGGCCACGCAGATCCTCGACAAGACATCGTTGCGCGTCGAGGGCATCCTGAACCGCGTGGAGGTGGCATCGAACATGACGAAATGGCTCGTGCAGCGCCATCCCAACCAGCCGGACTCCATCTTCGTCTATAGTCGCGGCATGTTGCTCAACAATCCTGACTTCTACAACTGCTCCATCGCCTTTGAGCCTTTCCACTTCCAGAACAAAGGGCGCTACTTCTCGGCCTACTCCAAGCATCAGGGCGACAGCATCCGCACGATTCAGGGCGGCAGCGACAACTACCAGTATTTCTACATGGACTGGTACCTCATGCCCACGCTCCTCGACCACCCCTGCTGGACCGAGCCCTACATGGACTATGACGCTCCCACCAACACCTATGAGATGGTGACCAGCTACTGCCAGGCCATCAAGGACAGGACGGGCAAGGTCATCGGCGTCATCAACACCAGCCTTTCGATCAACTGGCTCTCGCAGACCATTTCCACGGTCAAGCCCTATCCCCATTCCTACAGCATCATGCTTGGCCGCGGCGGCACCTACTTCGTGCATCCCGACACCGCGAAGATCACGCGGCAGACCATCTTCACACAGACCCTGGAACAGCCCGACACGGCCATGACCGCCCTCGGACATGCCATGCAGCGGGGTGAGGAGGGCATGAAACGGATGACCCTCGACGGCACCGACTGCTACGTCTTCTACAAACCCCTCGGACAGACGGGCTGCAGCATGGCCATCGTATGCCCGGAGCGCGACATCTTCGGCGGCTTCGACCGCCTGCGCCAAGCCGTCATGATCATCGTCGTCTTCGGACTCCTGCTGATGCTCTTCCTGTTCATCCGCATCATCACCAGCGAACTTAAACCCCTGCGGCGTCTGGCCAAGGAAGCCGAGACGATAGCCTCCGGACAGTTTGACACGCAACTGCCCGAGTTGCAGCGCATCGACGAGATCGGCCAGCTCAGCCACTCCTTCGCGGACATGCAGCAGTCGCTGGTCAAGTACATCGGAGAGTTGAAGGACACCACCGCCCAGAAGGCCTCCATCGAGCGCGACCTCCACATCGCCAGCGGCATACAGATGGGTATGTTGCCTAAGGACTTCCCCACCTATCCAGACCGCGACGACGTGCAGATCTTTGCCTCCCTGGTGCCGGCCAAGGAAGTCGGCGGCGACCTCTTCGACTTCTTCTTCCGCGACGGCAAACTCTTCTTCTGCATCGGCGACGTCTCGGGCAAGGGCGTGCCGGCATCGCTGGTCATGGCCGTCACACGTTCTGTCTTCCGCACCGTTTCGGCCCGCGAGCCGATGCCCGACGACATCGTGAAGATCATGAACATGGCGCTGGCCGAGATGAACCAGAGCGATATGTTCGTCACCCTCTTCGTCGGCGTCCTCGAACTGGACTCGGGCCGTCTGCTCTACTGCAACGCCGGTCATGATGCCCCGTTGCTCATCGGCGCAGGGGTCGGCGAGCTGCCTTGCGATTCCAATATCCCCATCGGCATCATGCCGTCGTGGAACTATTCCTTGCAGGAGGCTCAAATCTTCACCGGCACCACCATCTTCCTCTACACCGACGGTCTGACCGAGGCCATGAATGCCAACAAGGAACAGTTCTACATGAAACGCGTCAACGCCGTGGCCGACGAAGCGCTGGCTCAACAGCAACATGAGCCACGCCAAATCATCGAACGCATGAGCGACGCCGTACACGAGTTTGTGGGCGATGCCGAGCAGAGCGACGACCTGACGATGATGGCCATCCAATACATCAAGACGCAGTCCAAGGAGATCAAGAAACTCAATAACGCATAAACTATACATATTATATATATATGAATATAACCATTCAAGAACAAGACGGCAACATCGTTGCCATTCTCGACGGGAGTCTCGACACTTCCGTTGCCCCCGAGGCCGAAGCCGCATTGAGTCCCCTTCACGACGTAACGGGACAAGACATCATTCTCGATTGCACCAACCTTAAGTACATCTCCTCAGCCGGACTCCGCATCCTGCTCCGCATCCTCAAGAGCGCTGAGAGCAAGGGCGGACAAGTCTTCATCAAAGGCATGAACAGCGATGTGAGTGCCGTGTTCACCATGACGGGGTTCATCCACCTCTTCAAATTCAAATAACCACCAGAACGATGGCAAACAATGTGAACCTCGACGCCCACGGTCAGGAACTGATGCGTCAGTACCGCGAGCTGCGTCCCACGCTAAAGCAACTGGCCACACAGGCCTACGATGAGCTGCGTCAGGCACTCGATGAACAGGGCATCTACGTGACCGCCATGGAACACCGCGTGAAGACCGAGCGCTCGCTCGCCGGCAAACTGGAGCTGAAGGGCGCCAAGTACAAGAGCATCGACGACATCACCGACCTGGTGGGCCTACGCATCATCACCTTCTACAGCGATGAAGTGGACAAGGTGGCGGCCATCGCCAAGCGCATCTTCGACATCGACTGGAAGGAGAGTGTGGATAAGCGCAAGATCCACGAGCTGGACGCTTTCGGCTACAACTCGCTCCACTACATCTGCCGCCTCAAGACGGGCGGACCACGTTTCGAGCTGCAGATGCGAACGGCCCTGCAGCACGTATGGTCCACGATTACGCACGACACATGCTACAAGGGCGACGTGAAGATACCCAACGAATACCTGCGCCAGTTCAGCCGACTGGCAGGCATGATGGAACTCATCGACGACGAGTTCAGCCGACTGCGACTCATGCTGGCCGACTACCGCCGCCATATCCAGGGCCTGGTGAAGAGTGGTAAGTTGGACGAAGTGCCGCTCTCGGCCGGCACCTTCCGCAGCTACCTCGACATGCAACCCTTCGACCGACTGAACAAACGCATCGCCGCCGTCAATCAGGCCGAAATCTATCCCGTGCCCCTGATGCCTTACCTGTCCGTGCTGGAATCGTTCGGGATGGAAGCCATCGGCGACGTGCAACGCTTCATCGACGAGAATAGCGATGATGCCTACCAGCTGGCGGTGTCGCAGCTCGCCATCACCGACCTCGACATCCTCTCCTCCAGCACCGCACTGCAGAACCTTTGCCTCGTGCATGTTCTCAAACAGGGTGGAGGGCGTGAGGGAGTGAAAGCGGTCTTCGACACCATCAACGGCGAGACACCAGCCAACGACATGCTGACCAACATGATCATGGAGCAAGCGGCCACCTTGCCCTTCATGAACGGCAAATCATGAAATCAGATAGAATAACAGAAGTCATGGAGCATGAGGAAATACATGTCATGAACAAAAAAACGGGGAAAAGTTTGGCTGTTTGAAGAAATAAAGGTACTTTTGCCGAGCAATTACCTTATAAACCCTATTTTTTATATGACACCAAAACAAATCATCGAGGCCGGAAAGGCCATCTTAGGTATTGAATTCGGATCCACACGTATCAAGGCCGTGCTCATCGACCCTGACAACAAACCCATCGCACAGGGTAGCCACACCTGGGAGAACCAGCTCGTGGACGGCCTGTGGACGTACTCCACCGAGGCTATCTGGTACGGCTTGCAGGACTGTTATGCCGACTTGCGCAAGAATGTGCTCAAGGAGTACGACTGCGAGATCGAGACCCTCGCCGCCATCGGTTTCTCGGCCATGATGCACGGCTATATGCCTTTCAACGAGAAGGGCGAGATCATGGTGCCCTTCCGCACCTGGCGCAACACCAATACGGGCAAGGCTGCTGCCGAGCTCTCGGAACTCTTCAACTACAACATCCCCTTGCGCTGGAGCATCAGCCACCTCTACGAGGCTATCCTCGACAATGAGGAGCACGTGCCCGAGATCAAGTTCCTCACCACGCTGGCAGGCTATGTCCACTGGCAGGTGACGGGTCAGAAGGTACTCGGCGTGGGTGATGCCAGCGGCATGATCCCCGTTGATCCCTTCACGAAGACCTACGATGCCACGATGGTGGCTAAGTTCGACAAGCTCATCGAGCCGCGCGGCTTCTCGTGGAAGCTGCTGGACATCCTGCCCAAGGTGCTCGTGGCTGGCGAGAACGCCGGCTTCCTCACCCCCGAAGGTGCCCTGAAGCTCGACGTCAGCGGCCACCTGAAGGCCGGCATCCCCGTCTGTCCTCCCGAAGGCGACGCCGGAACAGGCATGGCGGCCACGAATGCCGTACGTCAGCGCACCGGTAATGTCAGCGCCGGCACCAGCTCCTTCTCGATGATCGTCCTGGAGAAGCCGCTGACGAAGCCCTACGAAGTGCTCGACATGGTGACGACGCCCGACGGCTCGCTCGTGGCCATGGTCCACTGCAACAACTGCACCAGCGAGATCAACGCCTGGGTGAAGCTCTTCAAGGAGTATCAGGAGCTGCTCGGCGTGAAGCAGAGCACCTTCGACCTCTACTCCACCCTCTTCAACGCTGCCCTCACCGGCGACACCGACTGCGGCGGTCTGATGGCTTACAACTACGTCTCCGGCGAACCCGTCACGGGACTGATGGACGGTCGTCCGCTGTTCGTACGCTCCGCCAACGACAAGTTCTCGCTCGCCAACTTCCTCCGTGCCCAGCTCTACGGCGCCATCGGCGTGCTGAAGATCGGCAACGACATCCTCTTCAACGAGGAGAAGGTAGAGGTGGACCGCATCATGGGTCACGGCGGTTACTTCACCACGCCGAAGGTGGGTCAGCGCATGCTGGCTGCTGCCTTGAACTCGCCCATCTCCGTCATGGAGACGGCAGGCGAAGGTGGCGCATGGGGCATCGCCCTGCTCGCCGGCTTCATGGTGAACAACCCCGACAAGCTCACGTTGCCCGACTATCTCGACCAGGTGGTCTTCGCCGGCAACACGGGCGTCGAGGTAGCTCCCACCGCTGAGGATGTCGAGGGCTTCAACCGCTACATCGAGAACTACAAGGCTGCCCTCCCCATCGAGAAGGCTGCCGTAGAATACAAGAAATAATTTTTCTTTATCCAATACGCTACGAGGCTGTGTCACGAATCAACGGACACAGCCTCGTTTTTTCTTGGACAATGATATTCTTTATAAGACAACGAATTATACGAATTAAACGAATTAAACGCGCTCGGAACTTGCGACGCTTGACACTTCAAGAAATACTTTCTTGTCCAATAGTACCAATAACTGCGCAGCCGCAAATCCTGCGAAAATTCGTTTAATTCGTATAATTCGTTGTTAGAAAAAGAATAGTGTATTAGATGAGCGAGAGGGCGACGTCCATCATGTGTGTGAAGGTCTTCTGGCGCTCCTCGGATGTGGATAGCTCACCAGTGAGGAGATGGTCGGAGATGGTGCAGATGGTCAGTGCCTTCTTGCCGGCACGTGCCGCATTCATGTAGAGCGCCGCAGCCTCCATCTCGACACCAAGAACACCCATCTTGATCCATTTCTCGTTCTCGGGATGGTCGTCATAGAAGATGTCGGAGGAGAGCACATTGCCTACCTTGTAGTGGTAGCCCAGACGGTCGCAGGTGTCGGCGGCACGACGTGTGAGATCGAAGTCGGCGATGGGAGCGAAGGTGCCGGGCAGCTCGAACTGAGCACCATAGTTGCTGTCGGTGCAGGCAGCCTGAGCGATCAGCAGGTCGCCGACGTGGAGGTCGGGATGGAAGGAACCGGCTGAGCCGACGCGGATGATGGTCTTGACATCATAGAAATTGAACAGCTCGTAGGTGTAGAGGCCGATGGAGGGCATACCCATGCCGTGACCCATTGTACTTACGCGCGTTCCTTTATAATATCCGGTATAGCCGAGCATACCGCGTACATTGTTGAACTGCACGATGTCGGTGAGGTACTTCTCAGCCATGAACTGAGCACGCAGGGGATCACCTGCCATGATCATTGTCTCGGCGATCTCGCCATACTTGGCGCCGATGTGGGGAGTTGGAGTCTTGTTAGCCATATTGATAAGTTGAAAGTTGAGAGTTGAAAGTTGAAAGTTGAACTTTCGGAGCAGCGAGAGCAATCAAGCTTGCTTGAATTGCCGAGTCGTGACGAAAGTCAGCGAAGCTAAAGTTCTTCGCAAGCGAAGCGACCAGAGGTCGAGCGGAGAGTTGATGTTCTTTCGGCAAAGATAAGCGTTTTATTTTAAATCGTATGACACTTCGAAGAATTTTCATCATGAGCGAAAAAAAGGCGGTAAAACTTTTGGTCAAATCAGAGAAAAGCAGTACCTTTGCAGCCGATTTGAGACCGAAGGGGCTCAGTGAAGTGGTGCCACGAGGGTTACCCGCCTCCCGGTAAAATCCGTTAAATACATTATTATCAAACATGTACGCAATCGTAGAGATTAACGGTCAGCAGTTTAAGGCAGAAGCCGGCAAGAAGCTCTTCGTGTACCACATCCAGGGTGCCGAGGCTCAGCAGACTGTTGAATTTGAGAGAGTGTTGTTGGTAGACAACGACGGCGCTATCACCGTGGGTGCTCCCGTGGTAGAAGGTGCCAAGGTGGTCTGCGAAGTCGTTTCACCCCTGGTTAAGGGCGACAAAGTCCTCGTCTTCCACAAGAAGCGTCGCAAGGGCTATCGCAAGCTGAACGGTCACCGTCAGCAGTTCACCGAGTTGAATATCAAGGAAGTTATTGCTTAACCACTAAAACCCCTAAGAAACATGGCACATAAAAAAGGTGTAGGTAGTTCTAAGAACGGCCGCGAGTCTGCAGCACAAAGACTCGGTGTGAAGATTTTTGGTGGTCAGCACTGCGTAGCTGGCAACATCATCGTTCGCCAGCGTGGCACGCAGCACTATCCCGGCAAGAATGTCGGCATGGGCAGCGACCACACTCTGTATGCCCTCACGGACGGTATCGTCACCTTCAAGAAGGGACGTCTCGACCGTAGCACGGTGTCCGTAGAACCCGTCGCAGAGGCATAAAGCAAATCCACTGAACAACAGACTTCTCGTCCCTTCCTTCCTGACTGGAAGGGAGGGACATTTTCTTTCAACCGTTTTGCTATAAACGTTAAACGCTAAACGTTAATCGAATATATGTTAACACTTAAGTTGATCAACGAAGAGACTGAGCGCGTGGTTCGCGGTCTCGAAAAGAAACACTTTCAGGGCGCTGCCGAGGCAATCGCCGCCGTGCAGGCTACCGACAGAAAGCGTCGCGAGGCACAGCAGCAACTCGACAATCTGCTGGCCGAGAGCAAGAAGAAGGCTGCCGAGATTGGTGCGCTCATGAAACAGGGGCTCCGCGACGAGGCCGACAAGGCCAAGGCTGCCGTGGCTGAACTCAAAGAGAAGGCCAAGGAGCTCGAAGTAGCCATGGACGAGGCACAGCGCCAGATGACAGAACAGCTCTGCCAGATTCCCAATATCCCCTACGACGAGGTGCCTGAAGGACTGGCCGCTGAAGATAATCTGGTGGTGAAATACAGACCCACCCCCAGCCCCTCCCGTCAGGGAGGGGAGCAACCTGACGGACAGGAACTGAATATCACCATCGCTGAATTCGACAAACAATGCGCAGCCCAACTCCCCTCCATCACGGGAGGGGTTGGGGGTGGGTCTCCCCTTCCTCATTGGGAACTCGCCAAGAAATACAACCTCATCGACTTCGACCTCGGCGTGAAGATCACCGGTGCAGGCTTCCCTGTATATATCGGTAAAGGCGCTCAGCTGCAGCGCGCCCTCATCAACTTCTTCCTCGATGAGGCACGCAAGGCCGGCTACACCGAGATCATGCCGCCCACCGTCGTCAACGCCGCTTCGGGCTACGGCACAGGTCAGCTGCCCGACAAGGAAGGTCAGATGTACCACGCCGAGGTGGATGACTTCTACCTCATCCCCACCGCCGAGGTGCCCGTGACGAATATCTATCGCGACGTGATCCTCGACGAGAAACAGCTGCCCATCAAGAACTGCGCTTACACACAGTGCTTCCGTCGCGAGGCTGGCTCCTACGGCAAGGATGTGCGCGGTCTGAACCGTCTGCATGAGTTCTCGAAGGTCGAGATCGTACGCATCGACACTCCCGAACACTCCAAGGAGAGCCATAAGGAGATGCTGGCCCATGTCGAGGGTCTGCTCATCAAGTTGGAACTGCCCTACCGCATCCTGCGTCTCTGCGGCGGCGACCAGAGCTTCACCTCAGCCATCTGCTACGACTTCGAGGTCTATAGCGAAGCCCAGCAGCGTTGGCTGGAAGTAAGCTCCGTCAGCAACTTCGACACCTATCAGGCCAACCGCCTCAAGTGCCGCTACCGCGCTGAAGGCTCGAAGAAACCCGAGCTCTGCCACACCCTCAACGGCTCGGCCCTCGCCCTGCCCCGCATCGTGGCTGCCCTCTTGGAGAACAACCAGCACGCCGACGGCATCCATATCCCCGCTGCCCTGCAGCCCTACACTGGCTTCGCCGTCATCGACTGAGCCGAAGGATACTTATACCTTATTATTATATAATAGCCTTTCCGTCGATGGCGGGAAGGCTATTTGTTAATAATGCTTAACAAGACGAAGATTTAACAAGATAATAATGGTCGTTAATAAAAATAAGTGTATTTTTGTCACACAATTCATATAAATACGGCCTTTTGAAGGCCAATATCCACCCAAAAAGGAATTAATTTTCATCTTTATTTATTAACTAACATTTTTTAATTAACTGCTTTATGAAACACAAGTTACTCTTTGCGCTTTCAAGCGCTTTCCTGATGAGTATGAGTGCCATGGCACAGTGGACCGCTCCCGTCGAGCCTGTTCTCGGAGACGACAATGTTGCTTCCGTTGAGGCTGGTAAGAGCTACTACTTCAAAAATGTAGGCGCTGGCCAGTACATTACTGGTTCTAACGCGTGGTCAACCCAGGCCAGTTTCACTCGTTCCGGTATCAATGATACCTTCTCTCCCGCCCTGCTGCTTCTCGTCGAAGAGAAGACTGAAACCTGGGGCACGGGCTTAGCCCTTAAGCTTGACGGCTCTTTCACGGTCAATGGTGAATCAGGCAAACGTTCCTTCACGGGAACTTACATTTTCCGCGATTCTGAAGATGCCGGCTTTATTGATTACAACAATCAGGGTAGAGGTACACTTTGGACCATCACAAAAGCTGAGAACGGTTACTACCACATCCAAACAATTGCTGGAGACCCCGCTTATCCCAATGCTGCTACGCAATATGCAGGCTGGGATAGCACCGACGGTCCCATCGTAGTTGATGAGGATGGCAATCTTGTCTATAATGAAGAGACAGGTGCTCCGGGTTCTACCAAAATCGTTTTCAACATGACTGGTACAGCCGAGAATGAACATATCGACTGGATTATCATCGACCCCACTGAATTCCTTGCAAAGAAGGAAGTTTACCTGCCCCGTAAGGAGCTGTATGACCTTCTGGTTAGCACTAATGACCTCGGATTCACCGTTGACACCTCCGCAGCCACCGCTGTTTACAACAATGCCAATGCCACGAAAGATGAGCTGGTAGCCGCTGTTGCTGCACTTAAGGCCACGATCAACCGTGCCGAGTTCGCATCTCAATTCTACGGCACAGAAGACGATCCTCAGGATGTAACGGATCTCGTGCTTAAGAACCCGACCTTTGATAATGACATCCTCAATTGGACTATCACCGTAGGCGGTCAAAACCTCCAATGGCAACAACGTACCGATGGTCATGTTGACGAAAGCCAGAACTGGGTACAGATTACCAACTTCATAGAGGCTTGGATTCCTGCTCCTAACCATCTTGGTGATGGTACCATCTCTCAGACTATCTACGGTCTTCCTGCAGGTAAGTATATCCTCGAGTGCGATGCTATGGCAACGCTTCAAGGCGGCAGTCCCGATCCTGAATCTGCTGTAGAAGGTGCATACATTTTCATCCAGACGGAGAGCAATGAGATTCGCACTCCCATCCAGGCTCCCGACACTCAGCCTAAGCACTGGTCCGTCGTTCTCATCAGCGATGGTAGCGACTGGATGACATTCGGTCTGAAAGTTGAAAACACTACGGCCAACTGGATTTCTGCCGACAACTTCAAGCTGTGGTATCTCGGTGAGACCACCGACACTCCTGAACTGGCTATTCTGAGAGCAGAACTAGAAAAGGCTCAGGCATTGGCTGAAGAGTCTGAGTTCAATAACATCGAATCGACTGACAACATCAACTACAGCAACGAGGCACGTACTGCCCTTTCAAATGCTATCAGCGAAGCAGAATCCGCTATCTCTGGCGATGCTGCTGCTCAGACTGCAGCTACCAAGGCTCTGCAAGATGCAGTGGCTGCCGTTAACGCATCCAAAGGTGTTTACGCTCAGTTCAAGGCTGTCTATGAGTCTGGCAACGTCGTCCTCGATCAGCTGGCAGAAAATAACCAGTGGACTGGCCTGCAGACTTCTATTGAGGAGTTCCTTGAGGGAGATCTCTTGCAAGCTTTCGAGGCTGGTACCCTCAGCGCTGACCAGCTTGAGGAGTACCAGACCAAGGTTAACACGTTGGTTCAGGAATTCGTCTCCGATCCCAGCGTGATCCACGTTGGCGACGACCTCACCATTCTCCTTGCCAATCCTCACTTCACACAAGGTAATGGCAGGAACATCAATACCGTTCCTGGTTGGGTTGTTAATAATGGTTCCATGACAGAACTTCGTGCTAGCACACACAATATCGAGACCTACCATGCTCAGTTTGATATCAGCCAGACCCTGCACAATGTACCTGCCGGTGTCTATGATGTTACTCTTCAAGGCTTTGCACGTCATGATGGTGGTGACACAGATAACACATGGCTCTACGGTGGTATTGGCACTGCAAAACTCATCAGCCTCAATGACGATGAGAATCAGATGCGAGATACCCCCATCTACAGTGCAGATAATCTCGAAACTTATCCGAACCTCGGTGATGCCAACTATGACAATACCGCTGCCAACGGCATGTATAAGGCAAACGGTATGACTGGTGCTTACCACTGGTTCCGTGAAATTAACCCCAACACGGGCGAACCTTACTACACCAACCACGTTGAGGTAGTCCTTGACAAAGCTGGTGACCTCACCATCGGTATTCACTGTCAAAGCACCATGGACTGGGTCATCTTCGACAACTTCCGTATCAAGTACACAGGTATGAACGTTGCCGTCTTCGCCAAGATGGTTGAAGAGAAGAAGACCGAGCTCAGCAACCTCTACGATACTCAGGAGCCTACAGCTATCGCTACTGACATCGATAAGCTCGTGGCTGAGAAGCTGGCCATCAATACCAGCGACATCGATAATGCAGACGATGCACTCGCTGCCATCGCTGAAATCGACGCTGTCATCGCCAAGGTGAAGGAGAGCACAGCTGCTTACACTGCACTCGGCGAAGTGATTGAATACTTCGAGGTCAAAGTTGGTGAAGCATCCCTCAGTGTCAGCGGTGACTTCTCTGACCTCGTCGATGAAGAGCGTGGCAAGTACGAATCCGGCTATGCTACCATCGATGCCATGAAGGCCGCTCAGAACGCTCTCGCTGAGGGTTGGGCTGGTGCTGCCTCTCAGGACATCCAGGCTGGCGACGATGTTACTGAATTGATCCTCAATCCTATCTACGAAGGCCTCATTGATGGTGACGGTGCTTACGGCGATAACTTCTGGACCAGCGATAGCTATCATGGCGCAGACTTCTCCTGCTGCGAGTTCTTCAACTACCAGGGCAACAACGAACACTTCACCCACTCCCAGACCCTCAAGGGCATCAAGCCGGGTTACTACACGGTCAGCGTGGATGGCTTCTATCGCTACGGTGATTACAATCCCAACACCGACGCCGGCACTCCCGGTGCAGGTAACGCTTATGCCAACGGCGAGGAAGAACTGAATCCTGTGATGTTCGTCAAGGGTGCTGAAGGCGACAACTCCATTGCCCTCAAGAGCATCTTCGAAGGTGTTCAGCCCGATATGATCGGCGTAGGTGGCGAAGTGCAGGCTGAAGGTGTGACGGGTTATATTCCCAACAACATGCAAGCTGCTCAGGCTTACCTCGAGATGGGTCTCTACAACGTTTCCCTCAACGTTAAGGTTGGCGACGACGGCGTACTCACCATCGGTATCCGCAAGAGCCAGGCCCTCCTCAACGACTGGACCATCTTCACCGGTTGGACGCTGAAGTACCTCGGCACAGAAGCTCCCGACGCTGTTGAAGCTATCGAAGCTCAGGCTGCCGGCAAGGCTGCTATCTTCGGCATCGACGGCCGTCAGCAGAGCCAGCTCCGCCGCGGTATCAACATTGTCCGTTCGAACGGCAAGGTTCAGAAGGTGCTCGTGAAGTAATCAAAAAATTGTTTGTTGCGACTGAGTCGCGACCTACATAAAACCCTCGGAAAAGCCCTGTGCAATGAGCGCAGGGCTTTTTCTTTCCCTTTTCTTGGCCTTTTCCTTTGTCATTCAAGAAAAACACCTTATCTTTGCGCCAAGAATTGACAAAAAACACCTCCCTCATGAAAGGAATTGTTTTAGCTGGCGGCTCAGGAACCCGCCTCTACCCCATCACCAAGGGCGTGTCGAAACAGCTGTTGCCCATCTTCGACAAGCCCATGATCTACTATCCCATCTCCGTACTGATGCTTGCCGGCATCCGCGATATCCTCATCATCTCCACGCCGCAGGATCTCCCCGCTTTCCGCCGCCTGTTGGGCGACGGCTCGGACTATGGTGTACACTTCACCTACGCCGAGCAGCCCTCACCCGACGGTCTGGCACAGGCCTTCATCATCGGACGTGAGTTCATCGGCGACGATGCCGCCTGTCTGGTCTTAGGCGACAACATCTTCCACGGCAACGGTTTCGAGCCCATGCTCCACGAAGCCGTTCGCACCGCAGAGGAGGAGAACAAAGCGACGGTGTTCGGCTACTGGGTCAGCGACCCTGAGCGCTACGGCGTGGCTGAGTTCGATGCCAATGGCAACTGCCTCAGCATCGAGGAGAAGCCGGCCCAACCCAAATCCAACTATGCCGTCGTCGGCCTGTACTTCTACCCCAACAAAGTCGTCGATGTAGCTGCTACGATCAAGCCGTCGGCACGCGGTGAGTTGGAAATCACCACCGTGAACCAGCGCTTCCTCGAGGATGGCGAGCTGAAGGTGCAGACGTTGGGACGCGGCTTCGCATGGCTCGACACGGGTACCCACGACAGCCTCTCGGAAGCATCGACCTTCATCGAAGTCATCGAGAAACGACAGGGATTGAAGATCGCCTGCCTCGAAGGCATCGCCTACGAACAAGGATGGATCGACGACGAGAAGATGCGACAACTCGCACAACCCATGATCAAGAACCAGTACGGCCAATACTTAATTAAATTGATCAAAGACCTATCATAGCCTCTATAGCATCTATAGCCTCTATAGTATCTATCAAAATCAATTATCAACCTCAATATTATTTCTATGAAGAAAATCCTCAACCTGACATTCGTGGCAGCTGCCATCGTCTGTCTCTGCTCATGCGTGAGCAGCAAAAAAATCGTTTACTTCCAGAACTCCGACATCATGTTCGAGGAAGCTCAGGACATCCTGCAGAAGTACGAAATGCGTCTGAAACCCGCCGACCAGGTGCTCATCAAGGTGACCTGCGACAACCCCGAACTCCTGGAAGTGTTTAACCTCGATGTCACCATGGGTTTAGGCAGCCGCACAGGCTCCGCCAACCTGAACTACGGCCAGTCCGGTTCCATGGGCAACGTCTATGGCTACACCGTTGACAACAACGGCAACCTGCTCCTCCCGATGCTGGGCACCGTCTATGTTCGCAACATGACTTGTGCCGAAGCTGCCAAAGCCGTCGAGAACAAGATCAAGGAAAAGAACATCATCCGCGAACCGGAGGTGACGGTGCGCCTGCTGAATGCTCGTGTTGCCGTACTCGGTGCCGTCAAGAGCCCGCATGTGGTCAGTCTCACCTCGGAGCGCAACACGGTTCTCGACGTCCTCTCGCAGTGCGGTGACGTCAGCGATCAGGCCCTGCGCAAGGAAGTGACGCTCTATCGCGAAGAGAACGGCAAGCGCTCGAAGTATCACCTCGACCTCACCTCCACCGACATCTTCGACAATCCCGCTTTCTACGTCCAGCAGAATGACCTCATCTACGTGCAGCCCAACAAGAGCCAGAACGTGAAGAGCTCCGCATTCTCTACCTTCCTCGGTGTCGGCGGCAGCGTCATCAGCGCCCTCGCCTCCGTCACAGCCCTCGCCATCTCAATCGTCAATCTGACGAAGTAATAAATCTAGATTTTCTAGATCATCTAGATCATCTAGAGATTCTAGATTTTCTAGATTTTCTAGAGATTCTAGAGACAATAAAGCCCCGCCGGATGGCGGGGCTTTATTTGTTACTTCTCTACATGTTCACTCTTGCTGGAAGCATCACCGTAGTGACCATAGGAACCGTAGTGACCATAGCGTCCGTAGTAGGTGCCATACTTGCTATAGCCGCCGTACTTGCCGTAGCCATAGTAGAAGCCATATTTCTTCTTCTTCAAGTTGACACCGTTGAACACGAGGTTCACCTTAGGCATCTTGCCATCGCGAACAGTGCGGTTGATGACATCGACATCAGCCTTGGTCGTAACCTCTGAACGAACGACGAAGAAGGTGACGTCAACAAGACGACCTAACTCATAAGTATCGCTGACCAAACCAACAGGAGGCGTGTCGAGAACGATGTAGTCGTACTTCGTCTTCAGGTAGTCAACAGCCTTGTCAAGGAGGTCTCGAGTGATCAGTTCACCGGGGTTCGGCGGGATGATACCGGCAGGCAGCACATCGAGATTGGGATTATGCACACCCTTGACGATCTGCTCCTCCAAGAGGTCGAAATCAGCCGTGTCGCCAGCCAGGTAGCTAGTGATACCATGCTTGCTCGAAGGCAGGCCGAAGAGCTTCACCAGACGCGGCTTACGGATATCCAGACCGATGATGATGACTTTCTTGCCCAGCAATGCCAAGGACATGGCGAGGTTCGTGGCCACGAACGTCTTGCCTTCACCAGGCACGGTGGACGTAGTACAAATGACCTTCTCGCCCTTGCCGAGCAGGAAGCGCAGGTTGGTACGCAGTCCGCGGAAAGCCTCCTCCATCATATTGTTCTTGTTCTCCTTCACCACGATGGCACGTTCGCCGTCGGCTAACTTGTCCGTCAAGGGGATGTCGGCAACGATGGGCACCTTGGTGGCCTTCTCCAGATCGTCGCGGCCTTCGATGCGGAAGCGCAACATCTCACGCAGATAGAACAGCACCAAAGGCAGGAACAGTCCTATGAGAAGAGCTGCCAAGAGAATCAGCTTGCTCTTCGGGCTGACCTTGCCGTCGAACTGAGGCTGGTCGATGATACGAGCTTTGTTGGCCGTGGAGACCAGTGAGATGTAGTTCTCCTCGCGACGTTCCAACAACATCAGATAGAGGCTGGCCTTGATCTGCTGCTGACGTCCCATATCGTTCATGGCACGTTCCTGCGTCGGCGTGTTGCTGACCTTGCCGGCAAAGAGGGCATACTGGTTGTCGATGGAGTTCTTCTGAATCTGCAAATCGCGATAGATGGCGCGGAGCTGCTGTCCGACAGCCTCCCACAAAGCCTGCACCTCATCGGTCACCTGCAGGACGGCGGGAGAGTTCTCCGACGAGCCACGGATGAGACGGTTGCGATTGAGCACCTTCGTGTTGTAGTCCTTGATCATCTCGTTGGCGCTGGCATTGCTGATGCCGATGTTAGCCGGGATGAGCGTGAGGCAGTTGGTGGGGTTCTGCACGTAGTCGAGCAACGACTTGACGAGGCTCATCTGCGTTTGGATGTCCACCTGCTTCTTCTGGAACTCCGTGGACTGCGACAGCGCTGCCGTAGCGTCGGAGGGAAGGTTCGTGAGTTCGTTGCTGCGCTTGAAGCCCTCGATGCGACCTTCGGTTTCTCCGAGTTCGCCCTGAATGACCTCGATACGTTCCTTGATGAACTCCTCGGTCTTCTGTGCCACCTCGTTCTTGTCCTCGTTGGCATCCTCATTATAAGAGGTAACGAGCTGTCCGAGGTAATCCTGAGCACGTTCCACGGAAGTGTCGAGGATCGAGAGCACAGCCACACTGGTCATCTTCGACGTCGGTTCAGCACGTAGGCGACGAGCATAGACACGACCCATGCTGACGGGCGGATAGATGACAGCCGTGATCTTGCGGTCGGGGAAGTTGAAGCCGGGATTGCGCGAGAACATAATCTTACCCACCTTCGTGTTCACCACGCTGGGGAAAGACGTCAGCTCACGCGAAACGACATCGGGTTCGTCGCCCTTCGAGGGAAGGCTGATGGAAACGCGGATCTTGTCCTTTTCCGTCTTAACCATCTCAACGGGAATGGCCGTCTTCAACATTTCCAGACGACTCTCTTCCAGGTCAACGAGCACCGGGCTGTTCTTGTAAAGCTCAGCTTCGGTGACACGGCCCTCGATGGTGTAGGTGACATAGAGCTTCAACGCCTTCACGGCACGAGTGGCTACAGCCGTCGAGCTGATAATCTCCAACTCGTTCTCGAAACCGTTGGTGTTGGTGATGATACCCAGCTGATCAATGCTCATGCCTTGTCCCGAGTTCTTACGGTTGTTGTTGTCATCCTTGATCAGAATCTTGGCTGAAGACTGATAAACCGGATGCTGATAACGGAGATAGGCGTAAGCCAATCCCAAACATACCACAGCAGAGATGATGAACCAGTACCAGTTCAATACAATGATGGACCAAACCATGCGGAAGTCAATCCCGGAGGATTCTTCCATGTCCTTTCTTTCTTCGTCGACGTAATCTGCCATATTATAAATTTTTTTTGATGTTAACGCTATGTATATATAAAAGGTACGCGTCGTGCGCGCATGAATTGCGGTGCAAAGGTAGCAATAGTTTTTGAGAAAATGTGAACTTTTCATCAGGAAAACATCAAAAAGGAGCGCATTTCTTTGGCAACGACCTTAAAATAGCGTATCTTTGCACGGCAAAACGCAAATAAACAACAAGAAATATGTCATTCCTTAGCAAATTATTCGGTCGTAAAGAGACCGAGACGACCAAAGTGGGCGGCATGGAAGATTTCATGACGCTCATCCGTGTTTATCTCCAGGCATCCCTGGCTTCACAAGTAGGCATCACCAACCTGGCAGCCCTGCCCGACCTCCGTGTGTTCAAGCAGACGCTGAAAGTGCCGACGCTGAACAATAAGCTGGGCCTTGCCGAGAAGAAGCGCTGCAACACCATGCTCACTGAGATCTACGGCATCAGTGACACCTTCACCCCTGAGATTGACGCCAGCCTGAAGAAACGTTGCAAGAAGATCCAGGACGTGCAACCCTACCTGTTGCAGTTCCAAGGTTTCTCTCAGGATCTGATGATGCTCATGGGCAACCTCATGCAGTGGAAGTTCCGTCTGCCGTCGTTCATGAGGGGCGCCTTGCTCACCATGACCGAGAAAACGGTACACGATATCATGACCAAGAACGATTGGAAAGACGAGAACGTGCGCCGCACCGTAGCCGGTGTGCGAAAGTATCAGCAGATGCTCGGTTTCTCCGAAAAATGGATGACAGAATACGTCCATACGACCGTCATGCTCGCCAAAAAAGAGAAGCGCGCAGACATCGATGAAGCCACGAAAAAGTAAAATAGCGCTAAAAAACTTGCATAAACCGAAAAGGTTCGCTATCTTTGTGCCGTAAAAACTATATTTTAGGCAGAAAAGGAACACTATGACCGCCGAAGAAGAGAAAACCATACGTCTTCTGGAGACCCGCACACGGCAACTCATCCTCAAGTTCCAACAGCAGAAGGAAGAGAATGAGGAGTTGCTTAATGAGCTCGTTTCCAAGGACAATGAACTTCAGACGTTCAAGCAAAAGTGTAAGGACCTTGAAGCCGAATACAAAAACCTCAAGATGGCCAAGATGCTGGAGGTCGGCGACGGAGACATCGCCATGGCCCGACAGCGTATCAACCATCTGGTGCGCGACGTAGATAAGTGTATCGCATTGCTCAAGACTATGGGCATACAACAATAGGAGAAGACAATAAATGGAAATCAGCGATACCTTTCAGATAACCCTCAAACTGGGCGGACAGAGCTTTTCCATCACCATAAAGCGTGATGAAGAGCTCTTCTACCGCGATGCAGAGAAGCTGATCAACCAACGTTACAGCTACTATGCCAACCACTTCCCGGGTCAGAACGTGACGACCTATCTGCTCATGACGGTGCTCGACATCGCCGTTCGCCTGCAGAAGGAATCCGCCAACGGAAACATACAACCCATCATGGCCACCCTCAACGGTCTCGTCAACGAGATCAACAGCGCCCTGAAGTAAGTCGTAACGGTCTGTCCCCAACAGAGACACTCACCCATCTGAAATCACTACCGACGCACCACCCCACTCCGGCGTGCTCCGCTCTGCGAAGCCGAGGAGAAGGTTGGAGCGTCGCATTGTTTTATATTTAAACCCACAAACAAACAAATGTCAACATTAGGATTGATAATCACCATTGCCTCAGCTGTCATCGCAGCGGCCGTGCTCATCTACCAGATCGTCTGGTATCGCCACACCAGGCCCAGCAAGATGAAGAAGCTGCACGAAGAAGCTAAGAAGGACGCTGAAGTCATCAAACAGAAGAAACTGCTCGAAGTGAAGGAGAAGTTCCTCAACAAGAAAGCTGAACTCGAGAAGGAAGTGCAGCAGCGCAACCAACAGATCCAGCAGAGCGAGAATCGCCTGAAACAGCGCGAAATCAGCCTCAACCAGCGGCAGGACGAACTCACACGCCGCAAGACGGAACAGGAGAACGAACGCAAACGCATCGAACAGCAGCAGGCCATCCTGCAAAAGAAAGAGGAAGAGCTCGGACAGCGTCTCGAAAGCCTCATCGCACAGGAACGTACTCAGCTGGAGAAGATCAGCGGACTCACCGCCGAGGAAGCTAAGGAACGTCTGGTGGAGACACTCAAGGACGAAGCCAAGACTGCCGCCGCAAGCTACATCAACGAGATCATGGACGACGCCAAGATGACAGCCAACAAGGAAGCCAAGCGCATCGTCATTCAGACCATCCAGCGTGTGGCCACAGAAACCGCTGTCGAGAATAGCGTCACCGTGTTCCACATCGACAACGACGATGTCAAGGGACGCGTCATCGGTCGCGAAGGTCGTAATATCCGTGCCCTCGAAGCAGCAACGGGCACTGAAATCGTCGTGGACGACACGCCGGAAGCTATCGTCATCAGCGGCTTCGATCCCGTCCGCCGCGAGATAGCCCGACTGGCCTTGCACCAGCTTGTTGCTGATGGTCGTATCCATCCGGCCCGCATCGAAGAAGTGGTAGCAAAGGTGAAGAAGCAGGTTGATGAAGAGATCATGGAAGTGGGCAAGCGCACCGCTATCGACCTCGGCGTACATGGTCTGCATCCTGAACTCATTCGCATCGTCGGTAAGATGAAATACCGTTCGAGCTACGGACAGAACCTGCTGCAGCATGCTCGTGAGACAGCCAACCTCTGTGCCGTCATGGCTTCCGAACTGGGCCTCAATGCCAAGAAGGCCAAGCGCGCCGGACTGCTCCACGACATCGGTAAAGTGCCTGATGAGGAGCCCGAAATGCCACACGCACTCTATGGTGCCAAGCTCGCCGAGAAATATAAGGAGAAGCCCGACATCTGCAATGCCATCGGCGCTCACCACGAAGAGATGGAGATGACCTCACTCATCGCTCCCATCGTGCAGGTTTGCGATGCCATCAGCGGTGCTCGTCCCGGTGCTCGTCGCGAGATAGCCGAAGCATACATCAAGCGTCTGAAGGATCTGGAGGACATCGCCATGAGCTACACCGGTGTCACCAAGACCTACGCTATCCAGGCTGGTCGCGAACTGCGCGTCATCGTCGGAGCCGACAAGATCGACGATAAGCAGATCGAAACGCTCTCGACCGACATCGCCACGAAGATCCAAAACGAAATGACCTATCCGGGCCAAGTGAAGATCACCGTCATCCGCGAGACAAGAGCTGTAAGCTACGCCAAGTAAGCCTTAGGGCAAGTACATCCATGATAGGATGCTGCCTCGCAGCAGAAGATAAAGACAAAACCAAGAGCGGGAAACCAAGGCCTAGGATGTCGGCACGGTTTCCCGCTCGTTTTGTAGATGAGCTAATATGAAATGTCGCGACTCTTCAATTCCCGGATGAGGTCACGCGTAAATTCATCAGCACCTCGGGCATTCAGATGGGTACCATCCTTGAAATATTCGTTGTTATGAACATATTTCGGGTCGCTTGAAAAATCAATGAAGGGTATGTTACGCTCTTCACATATACTTCTGATGGCCGAAAATTCCCCTGGAACACTTCCATACCACTTAGGAGAGGCGGCAAAGATGAGAAGTACGCCTTCCGTATCATCAATAAACTTATTCATATACGCAATCTTCAATGAGTCATCTTGGATCTTCTCAACAGGAGTGTTATTGTCCTTTCTTATTCTCATCGTGTCAACCTCACCTTGCAATGGCAGGAATCCGTTCTCCTTTACTAAATGTAATGGGTGTATGAAGTCAGCAGCTATCTCATGGAATTTAGAATTGTACCGATACATCTGACTCAGCATCTTCACTTTCTCGGTTTTATCTACAGCCGCGAAAATCTCACGAACATTAGCTCGTTCATAGGATTCTTTCAACCATCCGAGATATTTATGATTATCCTCACCTACGTGAAGGTCGAATGCCGAAGTGATATCATAAATGATAACTTTGGGCTTGTGGTGTTCTTTCATGATCTGCCACCAACCATAAAAAAGCAGGATTCCATTGCCGTCTTGACCGCAATTATAACATGAAAGGCCAAGCGAATCTGCGATAATCTGTGGATTATAGTGATGGATGGCACGTGATGAGCCGAAGATCAGTACGTCCTCATGTACGCCATCAGTGATATAATTATGGTGTCCCACATATCCGCCTTTAGTATGCTTAGACATATACGAGAAAGCATAACCTGCTACGCGGTCAATGACCACCAAGATGGCGAAGAATATAGCAATGCGAAGAAGGAATCTTTTCATCGTTTAGAAATTTGCATAAATAAACTGGTCGGCACTGAAGACACCTACCAACATGATTGAAACAATTATAAACAAATAGGAACACCAGCGGATATAGATGTTCTTGTTGTCAAACAGGTGCAGCTTCTCTGGAAAGAATTCGTCTGAGAGGTCTTTTACAATGAGCATTGTCAAGCCAAAAGCGATAAAAGCAGTGGACGTGAAACTGTTCATATACACCGTCAAAGGCAATGTCGGGTCGAAGATTCTGGCAATCACGCCACAAGCATCAGCCAGCGTTGGCATTCGGAAGAATATCCAAGCAAAATTGACGAGCAGGAAAGTGACGATGATTTTGACACTCTTCCCCAACCAGCCGTAGTTGCACTTCTGCTGACCCAGTATCTTCTCAATGATCTGACAAATGCCATGCATGCATCCCCAAACGATGAAAGTCCAGCTAGCTCCATGCCAGATACCGCTGACGAGAAACGTCACGAAGATGTTCCAATAGCTGCGCATTTTAGAGCATCGGCTGCCACCCAACGGGATATAGACGTAGTCCTTGAGCCAGGTGGATAGCGAGATGTGCCAGCGATGCCAGAATTCGGAGACGCTGACGGCAAAGTATGGGCGGCGGAAGTTCTCTGTCAGCTCAAAACCAAGAACCTTACCGACGCCGATGGCCATCAGCGAATAACCCGCGAAATCGGCGTAAATCTGTACGGAATAGAGCAGGCTCGCCACGAAGCACGACAGACCAGTGTAGTTCTCGTAACTTGGAAGAACCGTATCTACATATAAGGCCACACGGTCGGCCACCACCACCTTCATAAACATACCCCATAGCAGCATCTTCAATCCTTCGACGGCTTTGCTATAATCGAAGTAAGGGCGCAAATGTCTCAACTGAGGGATGACGAGCGATGCCTTGTTGATAGGACCCGAAAGGATGCTCGGAAAGAAAGAGACGAATAGTGCATAGATGAAGAAATCATGTTCTGCCTTATCCCGTTTGTAATAGACATCCCACAAATAGCCCAGCGCCTGAAAAGTGAAAAATGAGATACCGATGGGTACAGCCCAGTTCAATCCGGCCAGATGAAAGTTCAGCCCGACCAATGACAGCGCATGGCTGATGCTGTCATTGATAAAATTGAAATATTTGAAGAATACCAACGGCAGCAATGCAAGCATTACCCCTACTATCAGAATTCCCTTGGGGCGTTTCGCCCTTTCTACGGCTATCGCTGCGTAATAGGTCACAACAGTGATGCCCAATAAGATCAGGGCATAGACAGGTTTCCATTGTAGATAGAGCAGATAGCTGACGATGAGTAAAAACAGGTTCCGCACTTTCGCGTACTTTGCTGGGATGGCATAGTAGAGCAGGAATATGAGTGGGAACAGGACTATAAAATTAAACGAGTTGAATATCATTCTTCATTATGAATAAAGCGTGGACAAAAACGCATAAAAATCTTCATATATGGTGTAAATCAGAACGGTATCACTTCGCTATCCATCAACTCGCGGAACGATTCCTTGCGGTCGATCACCACGAATGCAACCACGAAGAACATCAGGTAGAGAGCGATGTCAATGAAGAAGATAATGGTGATGGGCACGTGCATATCATCCAACAACAGGTTACCAAAGATGAAAAACACGACGAGCCCTAAGATGGCAGCAAAAGCCTGATGCATCGTCAGGCCGCAACGCATCATGATATGATGGATATGTCGCTGGTCGGCATGGAACATCGGTTCACTTGCTGCCAGACGAGTAAATGCCACACGCACCAGGTCAAAGACAGGCACAATGAACAATGAGTATGGTATCAGAATGGGATTGATGTCCGTGTAGATATCCTGTTCTGTCACCATCATGTACTTGATGGCCAGGTAAGCCAATACATAACCGAGAATCAGGCTGCCGGCATCACCCATGAAGATCTTCATCTTGCCGACCTTGCCAAAGAGATTGAAACCCATGAAAGCCAAGATTGAACCCAACAACGCAGCTGCCATAACCACGAAAACGATATTCCGAAGATCCACATACAAATAGACAAAGACAGCCAGACAAATGACAGAAATACCCGATGCCAAGCCGTCGATACCATCGATGAGGTTAATCGCATTAACGATGGTCATGATCACCAGCACCGTCAGCGGATAGGCTATCCACAACGGCAAAGCGTAAAGACCAAAGAAGCCATGCATGTTGTCGAGCGTCAGATTGCAGATGGGCAGCGCCAAAGAGCCAATAGCCAGAATAACAAATTTCAGGTTGGCCGGCAAATCCAGCAAATCATCCATGCCACCCACCACGAAGACAATCGCCGCACCTATCACCATCAGCGCAGAAGTGTAGTGGAAGTCGGGATAGGACATCGTCTGGGAGAAGTACACCAGCATCGTCACCGCAAAGCTCAGGGCTAACGAAGGTAGAAAAGCCATACCACCCAATCGCGGAATAGCAGCCTTATGTACCTTGCGCTGATTGGGTTGGTCAAAATAGCCGAACTTACGACAAAAGGCAATAATCAGAGGTATCGTCACAGCTGTGGCGATAGCTCCAATCACGAATGCCAACAAAATGTATGGCCAGTACGATGACATGTCGATCGGTTTTCTGTTACGTAACTATATATATAACGTACCAACGACCGATTTATTATATCTTATCCTTGATTTTTCTCAATCAAGCTGCTCATAAACGTTTAAATGCTTCTCAACCACCATCTTCAGCGAGAACTCCTTTTCAGCTTTCTCACGTGAGCATTTGCCCATCTGCTCTCTGAGCTGACGGTCTTCAATGAGTATGGCGAGCTTGGCAGCCAGGCTGTCGCTGTCCTTGATGGGTATTAAGAAACCATTTTTTCCGTCCTCTACGGTGTCCTTGCATCCCACAGAGTTTGTCGTGACGATGGGACGACCTATGGCGCAAGCCTCAATGAGAGACTTGGGAACGCCCTCACGATAGTAGCTGGGGAAAGCTACGATATGCGATTGCATGAGCAGCTCCCTGACATCGCTTCGGAATCCTAACCATTGGATGTATTTGCCGTCGCATCGTTCTGTCAACTCCGCTTCTGTCATCGCCTTGGGATTACCCGATAAGCCACCGCAAAGCCAGAACTCTACGCGTCTTTCGTAACGCGGTCTCAGCTGCTCTGCGGCATCAAGGAGCACGACGATTCCTTTCTCCTTGACCATTCTTGCTGTAAAGATAATCTTGATGACCTCATCCGAAGGCTGAGGGCAGAAGGGATATTCATCCAAATCCACACCCGAACCTTTGATGAATACGCTGTCAGCAGGCTTGATGACCTTCATTCCCTGGAAGAGGCTCTCATCCTCATGATTCTGGAAGATGACCTTGGCGGCAGATCGCTGATGCGAGAAACGCAGCAGCGCCATCACGCCTTTGGTCAAAAGAGAAGATTTTTCGCCAGAGAAGAGCACACCTAAACCACTCACGGCATTCACCATGCCCTTCACGCCAATAAGCTTAGCGGCTAAACTGCCCCAAAGGATTGTCTTCAGTCCGACATGGTGAACAATAGCATCCTTATTGCTGGCATAAAGCCGGCAAAGGAAGAAGAATGTTTTCAGTTCTTGAGATATGTTCTTGCCTGTTGGGTTGATGGGCAACTCCAACATTTTAAGTCCAAGTGCTTCTACATCTTGTCGTTGTCCCGTGTCCTTACACACGATGGTGACATTCCATCCCTGGCGCTGCGCTTCGATGGCGATATCCTTGCGATGCGACAGGAAGAAACGATCCTCGTTGACAACCATGAATAATTTTTTCATTTGCAGTATATAATTATAATTTCGACAATCGGTAGCTGACTTCGTCATTATGTCAGGTTGAATATGATAATATCACCTGGATCGATGACGTAATCCCCGGTTGTGATAACTTCATTATTAAGATTAAGCTTCGAGACGTGATAAAGGTATCTGTTCCCCTTGATGTGGAGGCGGGCTGAATCCTCGAAATCCTTGTTGACGATCACCAAGAAAGTGGAATCTCCTTTCGTAATGATGGAGGCAATAGCACCTTTTTTCCCTTCAAACACTAAGGAATCAATGTTTTCGGGCAAGTGCTGTGAAGTTAAGAACTTCACAAAGGTATTTGAACTGGCTTCATTTATATGATAGACCTCTTTCACGGTTCCTTCTGCAAACAGTGGGCTCACACGAGCCATTTCTTCATTGACGCGATTCAGCGTATAATACAAATCTTTACGTCTATTTCCTAATGTATCAATAGGAGCATAATATGATCCTTCATTCCTAAGCCACCTATGCCAATAAGTATAATATGCAATAGACTTTGCTCCATAAGCCAGATTGGCATACATCTGTAATCTCATTGTCCCTATTGTCGGAAGTAAGTATGTTAAATGCTTTGCTGAGAGAACATATCCACAAAATGGAATATGATGTTTTATGCTATGGCTACGGATTATTTCTAAATTGTCAAACCATTGACGTTTGAGAACTCTTTTAGGCGCTCCAGTAATAGGATCTGTGGCAGAACTGACAGAATAGTTGTCGAAAGCAATATTCTTTAATTTCAATCTACGAATACAAGTATCGATATAATCATCGTATCTTTTGCAGTTATAACTAAGCAGTCGGCCCTGGTTGTCTAAATCACGCATTGCACGCCAATATATCGGATTAAGGCAGATGCGAATCAAAGCCAATGAGTCAACACTATGTATGGCATCAGCTCTTGGGACTAAATCGTCTATAGTAGCATGAGAGTTCGAATCGTGTACTAAGAAAGGTTCGTCTCCAATGTAATAGCCATAAACAGCCGACTTATAAGCTCCTGCTTCATTAACCAGGCTTCTATACCAATTGTTACTTTGACCCTTTTCTCCTATGATCAGTTGCAATCCTTTTGTTTCAGCAATTCGTAGCTTATTATTTAAATTGTTTCTGTTGGTTGAAAGACATGTACTGACATCAAAACCTGCATAAAGCATATCCAAGTACGCCTTAGCTACGGCAATGGTATCATTCATATCTGCAGGTACGCCTCCATGTGCAATTACAGGAATCATACTCCGATGACCTATAGTGTAAACCGCAGAATCCCCAGGTGCTAGTGTCCCATCATAAGTGTAGATAGAATCAACCTTCGCTTTGCCAAAAGGCTCATTGAAAGGATGTACAAATCCATTTCCTATTAAATAATATCTGACGTTTCTTCTATTATTATTGACCAATTTTAAATTAATCTTTTTCCCCTCAAGATAAACAATGCCCTGTAAGGAGTTGTTGCCAACTGTATAGATGCGGTGAACATTGTCTAATATGGAATCACACTGACTTATACCATTAACTACAATCTCATCAATTTGCATACGATGATCTTGCAGTTCTGCAGAATAACCTCGTAAGGATGCAAATATCAGAAATAATAAGAATAGTCTTTTCATGCTATACATGCTATAATGGTTGAGTTTTCTACCCGATAGCTGTCTGATGATAAACACTTATGGTTTCTATGGCATTCTTCTCCCAGGAGAAGCTGTTCAGCTGCGGCTCCAACAGACGCTGCTTCTCCATTCGATGGGCAGCATTGTTCAGAGCGCAATCCATAACCGAGACCATTTCGTCTGTGTCGGTCGGAGAGAAGTAAAAGGCGCAGTCGCCACATACCTCTGGAATCGATGATACATTGCTCACTGCCGATATAGTGCCTAGGCTGGCGGCTTCTAATGGTGGAAAGCCGAAACCCTCGTAGGTGGAGGGGAACACGAAGAGCTGAGCGTTCTTGTAGAGCCAAAGGAGCAACTCACGGGGGATGAAGTCGAGATAGATGACATCGGGAGTCTCCTCCATCAGTTTCACGGTGTCTTTGTAGTCAACGTATTTCTTACCTGCAATGATTAACTTCAGGTCGTCATTCCCTTTCCGTTCTTTCAGCTTCTTGAAAGCCTCAATGAGCCGTGGGTAATTCTTGCGGGGTTCGATATGTCCGAGCGAGAAGAGGAAACGGCTGGAGGCCAGTTCTGCATACTCCTTCGGCAGCTCATACCCTTTCAAGCCATCAGCCGAGAAGGCCTGCCGATTAACAGCTTCGTGGATAACCGTTATCTTATCAGGATCGGCACCGCAAAGCTGTACCATTTCCTGCTTGGTGAAATCCGAAATGGAGATGATGCTGTCGGCTCGCCGAATCGTATCCTTCACGGCATGCTTCAGGAATAGATAACGCAAGGGATTGTAAGTCTGCGGATAACGATAGAGGCGCAGATCGTGGACCGTGACCACTAACTTCGCCCGTTTCATCCTCGGAGCATGGAAAAAGGGCGAATGGAAGATGTCAAACTGCTCCGTCTCCTCCTCATGTGTCCAGAAGCGCTGCGAGAAGAGACTACGGCGCACTACAGAGAGGAAATCGCTATTGTAAGGCAAAGTCTTTATCCGAAAGCGCTGCGGCAGCAAGCTCTTGGCAAAGTCCAACTGATCCTCTAATACATATAATATATAGGTATTGTCCGTGTCAGCCTTAGCTAGATGATTGGTCAGATTGACGATATATTCCTTAATACCGCCACCTCGTGGCTGGCAGAACATACAGTTAATAGCTATCTTGTAATGTTTCATTTCCTTGCTTTGAGTTTTATGAAATCGATAATTTTGGCAACTCTATTCGTTATGGTAAGTTCTTTTGCTGTCTCCAGAGCAGCTTCTGACATACGTTTCTGAAGAGCTTGGTCAGATTTGATGCGTTTGATGGCATCAGCTATCTGCCCCACATCATTAGGATCTATCAATATGGCATTCCTGTCGTTAAGAATATCCCAATTGAAGGGTAAATCGGAAGAGATGATGGGCAGACCGCATGCCATGGCTTCGACGATGGAATTGGAACATCCCTCTGCCAGAGAAGGCAGCACGAAGACATCAGCGGCATTCAGATAGGTCGCTATCTCATGATGCTGCAAGCTACCTTTAAAAAGAATACCTTCACATTCAGGATCTTCGTGGTTGCCACCTGCTGCGACTCCGATAAACACGGATTTGACCTGCGGGTCACGCAGTGACGAGATAGCCTCCGAGACACGTCTGCTACCCTTTCGCTTGTTGAATCTCCCGCAAAACGCCACAATGAAGTCATCCTGATTATAACCCAACTGCTCTCTCACGGCCTGTTTTGTGAGTTGGTAGAATTCTTTCTCGTTGACGGCATTGGGCAGGACAATCGTCTTTTGCGACTCCGTCAAGCCATGTGCGACGCTTTCCTCACGGTTCTTTGTCGAAACACAAATCACACCATCCGTATGGTTGCGAAGCAGCTCGACACGCTGAGAACCGAGGAAACGATCTACAATGATCTCATCCTCGCCGGATGCGACGAAGGACGGAATATTGTTTTTGACGGCATAGCCGATAATCTGGTCTGCAGCCCGCCAGAAATGGGAATAGACGATGTCTGGCTTTACCATCAGCTTCCTTGCCGCACGGCCAATGACATGACGATCCATCCACAAAGACCATTTAAAGAAACGTCCTTGTCCGAAAGTGAAGGAGAAGGGACGTAAGATTGTCATCTTACGTACGCCATCTGGCGTCTCTATCTCCACCTCGTATTGCTGTGGACAAAGCGGTATATGGTTCTTCCAGCTCGTGGTCAGGGATTGCGGTGCGAGCACAGTCACCTCAACTCCTTGGCGCAACATCTCTTCTGCCAGCACTTTCACGAAGGCTGCCAACTGGTTCTTGGGCGTTGGATAGGTCTGAGCTGATAGGAGTATATGCATCTTTATTAAATCCTCATTTATAATTGATTTAGGTAGTAGATGAGCTTCTCGCGATGGGATTCGCAGCAGATGAAATTCGAAGCCTTGATTTTCCGATTTTGTGAAATAAGACTGGGAATCCAGCCTCTTTTCCTTGCCCAAAGATAGTAGCGGTTATTCGATGGTTCGAAAATCGCACTGATGCTTTTGGTACACGATTCATAGTAGGAAGCTATCGCTTGTTCTAATTTCTTGGGATTGAGGATAATCGCATTGAGTTCCGCTATTGTTTGATCAAATGATGACGCGTCGATGATGTTCACTGAGGGCCGATCCTTGCATTGACTATACGGAATAATTTCAAAATCAATCTTCTTTTTGATGTCAAGAACTACCATATATCCCTCGTTCCATTTACCGTCATCCGTCATCGCATAGTCAAAGCACAGATTACCTAAACCATAGAAAATAGGCTTACCATGGTAGAGTTCATAACCACTGTAGCAATGTTGATGATTATTGATGACTGCATCAGCCCCTACATGAATAAAGAATCGGTATAGTTCTTGCATTCGAGGACTCGGCAATTGAAAGTGTTCATGTCCGCCATGAATTAGCACAATGACATAGTCTGCCCGATTCTTTGCGTCTTGAATGTCGTAATACTGCTGGATGGGGTTCAGCGGATTAGCACCCGCCGTTGTTTCTTTGGCAATAGAAAATTCGTGTTCACAGCA